>Ga0302186_10000462_pt1 | contig 36319 bp, 23 predicted proteins | sample II_Bog_E1_2_FD_198782 | JGI IMG/M metagenome (GOLD analysis project Ga0302186, IMG submission 198782) | Peat permafrost microbial communities from Stordalen Mire near Abisko, Sweden - II_Bog_E1_1 | ecosystem: Environmental > Terrestrial > Soil > Wetlands > Peat | place: Sweden: Abisko... | reverse complement strand
GAACAATCTCATCATTAAATAAATCTTTCCATTATATTCTTTTGACGGGGTCTACAACCAACATCTTCTTGATTACCCTCTAGCAGACTGGAGAAATGTTGTTAATTTATTTTGGAAAACGAATCGGCTTGTTTTTAATGTTGTTTACCAATTCAACCATGTTGGCGGCCTTATATGGTGGACTGAATGAATCTATAATTACCTTCCAAATAGCATTTAGTAGAAAACAACTCCTATTGACCATATATCAGCTTTACTGTTATACTGTGTTCCTCCTAAAACTTATGGGGCCATATTAAGAGGAGACCCTAACATCGTCTCCGCGTACTCCTCTGTGGTTAGCAGTTTGGCAAATCCAAAATCAGCGATTTTTATTTATCCATCATGCATGAGAATGTTGGCGAGCTTAAAATCTCGGTGCATAATCTTATTGGGAACTAACGTCTTAAAAGCATTAAGAATTTGCCCTAATATTTAGATGGCCTCTTTTTCTGTTAGAGTTTTATTCTTTTTGAGATATTGAGATAGATCACCTTCGTTACAATATTCAAGGATAAGGTAAAAGTTGTTGGCAGTCTTTTTGATATCATAAAGCTTAATTATGTTCTTGTTATCGCATGTCTTCAGTACTCTTATTTAATTCTACAGCAATTCCAAGAATTTTCCTAAATGAATCATACGATACCTTTTATGTTTTCCCGCTTGATTGCCTTGATGGCTATATCAGTGTTATCCACTTTGTTGTATCCTTTGAAGACATCTCCATATTGGCCGCTTCCAATTTTACGCTAGAAAACATAGTTATCAACCACTTTTGGCATTCACTTTCTATGAATTTAAAAGTTAAGTATCATATCAAACAGTTTGTTGATTCAAGTTATCAATAATATACTGGTTGATATTATTCTTCTTATCCTAATCAATGACCATTTTTAGATTAGCTTAAAGTTTTTAAAAATAAAATCTTAAAGGATTAGTGTGAATCCCAAAATCTGTCAAAATTACTACTTCAGTCAATTGCTTCGCAAATAGCTTATAAATAATAGATATTGTGTTTTTTGTAAGTAATAAAAAATGATAATCAAAACGAATGTTCATAAATCTCTGTCAATAGCAACAACATAATCATTGACCTTCCTAAATGTTAAAATCAATTTTTTTATATTTTATCCAAAAAATGAACAGCCGGCAGCAAATTAACGTTATTGCATATTTTTTCCAACTAATGATCAAATCTCAAACCTTCTAGTAGATATTGAAACATGCCCGTTCTCTATATTACGTTTTTTAAATATTAACGCTTGAACATTTTAATCCTTCAGTACTTTTAGTAAAATCCTTTCATATAAGCATGCCTTTAAAACCTATTATTTAGAAAATGCAAGGAATCTTTTTATTGGGTGGGTGTAAAAATTGATCTGATCTCTTCAAAACAAATATTTTTACCTACAAATGGCTATTTGTATTGATGTTGTTTTTAATATTTATTGATAATCATATTATGAAAAAGAACTCTTAATTATCATCAACACAGACAAGGTACTTTCATAAGAATACTGAACCGTCCAGGAATGTAGTTCAAAACACTGAAAATGAAAATGGCTTTTCCAAAAAGATAATGAACGCAAACTCAATGGACAAAGATTCCGAAAAACAATACGTTTTTAGCTTAAATTCTTTTGAAAAGAATTCAAATCGAAAAGAAAAAAGTTAACCCTATTACCCAAAGGAAAAAACCATTTAATCGTCTCCAGAATAGAGAGATTCAGATGACGCGGATAAAGCATCTAAGAGAAGGATTATCTACGAAAACTAATCGTATAAATAGATGGACGAAGAAGAGAAAGAAACGACTACGACAGTCAAATCTAACAACGATATCTTTTCTATGGTTTTTCTCAGTAAACCAAAAAACGGTGCCACTTCTCCTTCTAACAATACGGCTAGTACTAACAGCCCATATAATACTTTCTCAAAGCAAAAGAAAATTAGTTAATCTAGACAAAATATTCCAACCCCGCAATAAATTTCAGAAGAAACCCCCGCCAGTATTAATGATTTCGCTCTTGGTAAAAAATTAGGAGCAGGTAAATTTGGACAAGTTTTCATAGCAAAGTATATTTAATTTTAAGTAGACACCGAGCCTCAGGTTTTCTTTGTGCAATTAAAAAGATTTAAAAGGCTAAAATCGATAGTAAGTTGATGGTTCAGCTTGTTAGATAAATAAAAATTCAAATATTTTTAAAACATCCAAACGTCGTCAAAATGTTTGCTTTTTTTTCGGATGAAACTTACATATACTTAGTGATGGAATTATGTTACTCCGGGCAGTTATATGGATTCTTGAAAAAAAAGAGAAGAGTTGGTGAAGATATGACTAAAAATATTGTACAGCAAGTCTGCAAGGCCTTAGATTATATGCATTAAAATGAGATTATTCATCGAGATTTAAAACCAGAAAACATCATTTACCAGAGTGTAAGTCATTGGATATTTAGGGTTTAATGAAAATATGCGATTTTGGTTGGTCCATCAGCACAAATGTAATGAGAGGAACTTTCTGTGGAACTCCTCTCTATGTATCTCCATAGCTCTTAAAGAAAAAGAGATATAATAATAAAATAGATGTTTGGAGTGTAGGAATTCTTACTTACGAACTTTTGTTCGGAAGAGTCCCTTTTGAAATTCAAACTGAGAAAGATTTCGTAAAAATTGTAGAGGATGAGATTAAATTTTCAAAAATAACAAAAGTATCTCAAGAAGCAAAAGATTTTATCCTGAGTTGTTTGTAAAAAGATCCCCGAGATCGATATACTATACCGGAATTACTGGAACATCCATTTCTAAGTAAAATTGAAAACATATCGATGGTGGAACTGTATTGATCAATAAAATATTTTATATTATGGGTAAAATCGGAGATTACTGATTGATTTACATTTTATTATTATGATATGCTGTAGACTAAATATCATGAATGAGAAAATTCATCAATATCAAAATAATCTTGCCTTTACCCTCAATTTGTCTTATGGCTTACGATGGAGACCTATATGAAGCAGTTACATCCCTTTAATCTTCACCACTCTCTTTTCATTTTTAGTTACTTTTTTACCTGTCTTGGTCTTCTCTAATTTAGGACCACGTTGAGTGTGGGCACTGGGTGAGTGTCTAATGCATCTAAGTTCAATTTTAAGTTGATTTTCATAATTAGTGTCAGTAAGTTTTCGAACATTGCTTGTGGCATTGAATGGTATCTGTTCTTTTTATCGCGATTTATGGTTGGAAGTTGCAGTTCGTTTGCGACACTAAGAAGATTAAGTAGTTTTTTTATGTTTTTTTATATCGATCTAACCACGAAACCATGGGTGCAACAAAATCTATTTAAAGACAATAATACTTAGGCAGCAGTGATTCGCTATTAAGGATTGGTTTGCAGCATTCGCCCTATCAAATCACTAATTTCTTTGGAAAAGTATAATTCATGACGAGGATAGTCAGCTAAGTTTATCTTTCGATAAAGTTCTTAATCAGTAGACCCTCTAAAGGGAAATACTCCTGTTAATGTCACAAATGTGAGCACGCCTAAGGCCCATACATCAGCCGGCTATCCTCGATATTCCTTCTTTTGCACTATTTCTGGAGCCATATAGCTGGGCGTACCACAAAATATTTTTACCTTTTTCCCTTTTTCTATGCAAGTGCTAAAGCCGAAATCGATAAGTTTTGGATAAAGATTTTAGTCTAAAATTACATTTTAGAGTTTAATATCTCTATGTGAAATCTGTCGTTCATGTAGATATGTTAGCCCTTATGACAAAGCACGTAGAATTATTTTAGCATTATTTTCAGAAGCATGATGATTAGGCTGTGCATTAAGATAGTTGCAGAGATTAATTCCATCAAGATATTCCATCACTATATTCAAATGATTGTTTGTTTCCACCACGTTATAAATCTTGACAATGTTAGGGTGGTCTAACATTTGTAGAATCTTTATTTCACGTCGCACTGACTTCTTATGCAGAGGATCTAGGATCTTCCCTTTTTCATAGACTTTAATTGCTACCTTTTTACTTTATGGCTTGTAGATGGCCACTCGAACAGAGGCGTATGCTCCCTCTCCTATAATTTTTCCCACAGCATACTCCTCCTTAAATTTAGCTGTCAGATCGTAGTCATCATCTTGATCTTCAAATAGCGCATTGATGCGATTTTCCGCAAGCTCTACCTCCTTTGGTAGTCCGTTGAGAAGTTTATCGTTTGGTTCGTCCACTTTGAGAAACTTTATGGTTGTAAAATCACGTGATGGACAATACATACCCCATATATCAAGTGGATTCGTTTCAATTTTATTTTTTTACTTTGATCGATTGAAAAGTTTATCAATATCTTCTTCTGTCATAACATTTTTCTTTGTATTCTTTGTTGTGGTTTTATTAGCAATGGTTTTATTAAATTTTGTTGAACTATTTTTCCATAGGTTGCTGGAATTAAAAGCCCGCAAAATAGGGGAGACGTCTGTAGTGAGAGTGGTCATCCTTGTTCTCTCTTTCCCCTTGTGACCCTTCACATTGTTTTATTTTTGATGCATAACGACTATTATAATATTTAATCTTAATCATTTTATTGTGAATTAATATCTTTTACTAATTCGACTCATCTGATCATCATTATTTAATTATTGATTTAAATATAGATTTAGGATCGTTCAATCAATCTATTTATTGGATTATTCTGTAAAATTATTAAATAGTTGCAACTAAATTTATAATTTATGAGGATAGATTAATTAATAGAATCATTGATTGACTTTATACTTTGATCCGTATGAAAATTATTTGAAATCTTTTTTGATTTTTTTGGAGGCCTCCAATGCAGTTTCTGGGTGATAAACTAAACTCTCCTCGTAAACCATGGTTTGAAGCAATTACCTGGTGGGTTTAAAAGTATCCCAAGCCCAATCAAATGTTTTTTTACTTATTGTCTCTTACTTATCATCATGCAATCCATCGAAATAAGGATGAGTTAAGCACTACTCCACAGTATAACGCTTGTCTGGGTTGAAAGTAAGCATTTTGGTAAGCAGATCAGCAGCAGTCGGTTTTATATTCGGAAACAGCTTTTACCAATTTTGTCTTGATCTTTTCGGCAAGGATTTTATGTATTTTATAGCATTTTAATTGCCTAAGTCAGAAATGAGTTACCAATATATTTCATGTCATCTGAATTGGGTGTTCCCAGAATTGATATTATACGCTGAACTTGATCTAGAAAGTCTTCTCCAGGGAATAATGGTTGTCGACCGAAAAGTTAAGCCAGTATGCATCCAACTGACCAGATATCTACTGCTTTTGTGTATTAACTGGCGTTGAGAATTATTTAAGGAGCACGATACCATCGAGTCACCACATATTCAGTTTTTCCCTCCTATTCTTCCACATAACCACGTGCAAGCCCGAGATCACATATTTGCAGATCACAACTTTTATTCTTATTATTAATATGCTTACAAGTAGTAGGTTACTGGGCTTTATGTCGCGATGAATAACGTTGGCAGAGTGCATAAATAGTAATCCACGAAGCATTTGGTAGATAAAATATTGAATGTGATCTTCTGTGAGTTACTGTTTGGAGTAAATAACTCTATGCAGATCCGTTTCCATGAGATCAGTTATTATATAGATGTCCGTGTAGCCTATTTTAGCTTATGGACGTAGAATATCCACAAGTCCAATGATATTCTCATGCTTAAAAAATTATGTATAATGAGATGTGTACTTAACAATTTTATTTCGCGAAGAATACGCTTGGCATCAACGAGATCCTCAAAAGCATTAATAACCTATATGAAGAGTATGATACTTTTTTGATGGCGACCTTCTTGTTTCTTTAACGATCAAGGGCGGAAGCCACAACTCCATAAGCGCCTGAGCCAATTTGTTTGATGATCTAATACTTGGCATCGATTATAAAGTGAGTACCGCCTACGTCATAGAAGACACGCCCTTTTGGGATAGCCAAGTTGGAAGATTGACTACTCTTTTAATCCTTTTGCATGCGCGTAATAATTGAATTATTTTTACTTATTTTTATAAATCAAACTTCTTGACTAAACCCTTTCAAATAATAAACCTAATTCTCCAACTATAAGTTTATTTAAGGAATATAAAGCAAAGCTTACTGATAAACTGCAGGATGAATGTTAGAAATATCAATAAGATCAATAATTAATCCTGAGTTGTAATACAGTCCATAAATTTGTTATTAGTTTTTAAGATTGAGAAGATACAGGTTATTGATTTATTATTGCAAATATAAACAATTCATAAATTATTAAATATTCTCACCATTTAAGTGAAGAACATATAAAGGTTCCTTTGGCATTAAATCAATTTAAATATTAGAACTCTTCCTTATTCTAATATAAGACCCTTATTGTAAGAAAGCACAATTGTTTTCAATCAATACAACAAAATTAAGTTAGTTTATTTTTAATATCAACAGTTTCGATCAAGATATGCTAGAAGAATAAAAAAGGAAAGTGCTATCTATTAATGAGTCCTCTCTGCACTGTCTCACCGACTTGTATCATCCATTGACAAATCCTGATGGATTTGTGACTTTTGGATTTGCAAAAAACGGAACAGTTATTAATTAGACCCTCACCTATCTCCCAAAATATATCACAAGTACGGATTGTAACTATCAATCACTCAAGGGATCTCTTTTTATCAATAAATTTGCTATTTCTGATACTTGCTACAATCTTGACGAGACGATCGTTATTAATAGTCTGCTGGCAGTTATTGATACCCTTGCCTCCAATAGAAAGATATCATTTTAGGGAGAACTTTAATATTTTCTTGAAGTTATTGATCATGCAAAAGCTTAAGTGGTTTTATACGAGGATTCTGAATGTAATTTTGCAATATATCCGTAATCAGAAGCAATTAAAAAGTTGATTTTAGGCACAAACTAAAAGATGACTGTAATAGTGGTGAAATAAAAGTCAGACATCATTTACTCTTAAAATTAAAACATATATTATGCTTACTAAATTGCTTTTAACTATGGTTATAAATTTGGGGTATGCCACAGTAAAAATTCTCAAGCACTTACTAAGTTAGAAAATGTTTACTGTTTTCATCCTTTATCAACAGTTATCTCATCTACAATTGAGGCCTTAGAAACAAATTATGAGACCAATGCGCCCTTATAAAAATAATTTATGAATAAAACTTAAAAACATAAGGATTTATTATAAGCATTTCATTTGATGATTAGTTTGGACAGTGGATACAATCCAAGAGAAAATCATTTATTTTTTTGTTTAGGTGCAACCGGCTGTCTCAATAATTGGGCCTATTCGCTGTTTAAGAAAGGAGATCTTGTTGGAATTGATGCTCCTTTTTATTTTTTTATGAGTTATGATTTTTTAAAAAGCGGACTTTCTCTCTCTTTCAGATATATGTCCTCAAACACTCTTATGGAGAGAATTAAAAAATCTTAAGCCAAAGGATAAAAAGGCTATATTATTGTAAATCCGCACAACCCAACTGGAAAAGTATTTTCACCATAATAAATCGACTTGATTTGTAAATGGGCGATAGATCATCCCCACTATCATGTTCTAATAAATGAAATGTATTTTAACTCTGTTTACAGTAAATAAACTTAGATTAAATCTGCCATTTCTTATGCTGATAATCACCAAAATATTACTGTTATTCGTGGATTTGCCAAGGATTATGGTATATGTGGATTCAAAGTCGGATTTATGATTTCATGCAATCCTATCATTATCGCCAACTTCAATAAATGGAAAGCTCTTATAACTCCCCAGAGGTATGTCCTCAAAACCATATCGCGAATTCTTGAAGAAAGCAACTACGGACAAAATATTTATAAGGTTAGCAGAATCGGATTGAATGCATCAACTGATCTCGCATGTGAAATTCTTCAACAATACAACATAAGCTTTACCAGACCCTAGGGGGCAGTTTTCATTATCATTGATCTCAGTAAATATTTAGAATAACATCCAGAATAAACGGAATAATCTTTGTGGTGCAAATTATTTTATGATCATAAAGTTAATGTGAGCAGAGGCTTGCTTTTCAATATGAATAAGCCTGGATTTTACAGGATTTCTCATATTAGTTAGGAGGAAAATATCCGATAGGGGCTGAAAAGAATTGGTAATTGTGTTATGGGAATACCCACTTTTATTAAGTCTCAATAATGATATATAGATATACATAAAATAGTTAGTTAGTTAATATGAAAAACTTGGTCATTGTGTTATAAAATAAATATAGATATTAAGCAAATTTAATTGGAATTAATAACGAATTTATAATTCTATTGATACAATCAGTTTTCCTTTTACTCTTACATTTTGTCTGATTAATCGCCTATTTCGTTGAAATCACCCATGTATTGGTCCACTATGCCGTAGAGTCTCATTCGCATATACTCGTCTTGACAATCTACTGTTCGTTGATCGAGATTCACAGTAGCCAAATTATTACTGTTGCGGCGCACAATAATTAAAGTGTCGGCTACAATTGATTAAGGAAATTCCTCGACAATGACCTTTGTCATCAATACTTTCTTCTTGGTTTAATTTTCATTTTTATCTCCAGTCAATCGGATTTTTTCAGTCTCTTGAAAAGGGTCAATAAAAATATTGGCCAAAAGATAACAGAATTGATCAGCAATAATATCATTCTTAACTGAAGAGATAAATTATACCATTGCCTTCTTTTTAGGTTCAGTGATGATCATCTTGATCTTGTCCTTGACAACTAAAACCTCATTACCATCTTCAATAATTTTCATCGTGTTTCCAAATATTTTGTCGGCGAGGAGATGGGCTAAAGTCATTCCTCCCACATAATTAACAAATATGCGCTCTTTTATATCCAATCCTTTGAGATCAGGAAAGAACACATTCTTGTCTTTCTCATCAACCAACACCTTTTGACTTCCTGTGTTAACTATATATCCTTCAAATTATTGTTCTATGCTTTGAATCTATTTTGTTGTGATACTCTATATTCTGTCCTTTAGCTCCCCAGCAATATGATAAGTTTCACTAATTTCAATCTCAAATTTCAGTTATTCTTCGTTTTTAGGGCAGTTGACTGAAGTAATTTAAGGGAAATTCTTAGCAATATATTCACGAAGGTTTTCAGCATTTTTTCCGCTGCCATGAACCAATACCACATGAGAAGGTTTAACTCTTTGTATAAATTAAGTAGTTTGGGCACAATCTGCATGCGCTGCAAAGCTGATCTACTCCACTGACAAATTAACAGTTATGGGCTTACTGTTTTACATGCTGGGAATACAGTCTCCTTTCTTTAGATTGCTAGCTATACTGCCTTCAGCGCAATAGCCAGTAATACAAACACCATTTTTGGGATCGTGACACCATCTTTAAAGGAGAGTCCTCGACTGCCCGTTCTGAAGCATTCCAGGAGTACACATAACAACCATAGGATTATTCTCTTCGCTGTAGATACGAGTATTTTTCTTTAAGTAATGAATATGCCTATATTTGAATGGGTTTGCCTAAATTATGTTAAAACTACCTCTTCCTTGTAAAATCGCTATCGAATCTTTTTACTCAGCATATCAATATAAGTTTCGTAGATGTTGCGACATTTGTCAATTAGCGAAACTGTGTAATAGATCTGAATGTGGCCCAATTCCTCAGATTTTTGCTCCCAGTACTCGTCGAGAATGAATAGTAATTATTCTGCTCTACCTGCAGAAAAGACGGGCAAAAGGCATTTTCCTCCACCTTTTACTATTTTATGCACATATTATTGAAATTTTTGCTCTCGCATTCTTCTACTCTCATGTACTCGAATGCCGAAAGTGCTTTAAGAAATCAGAATATCTACATTTGACTGAGGAATCTATGCCTTCATAATGTATCTATCCTCTTAGCAACTGTAGTCGCCAGTGTATAGTACTTTAACACCATCTACCTCTATGATGAACATTGCCGCACCAACAATATGCCCAGCAACGTATGGAGTAATTTTAATACCCTCCTCCTCAGTTTGTACTCCAAACTCTACTGGACTAATTCTCTCCAAAGAGTCAAGAATTTGTTGTGCATCAAAAAGAGCTTTTTATTTTTGAACTTTGGCTGTATCCCTAACAAGATAGTGATAAATATCCTTTGTTGGCTTCGTCATGTAAACTTTTTTCTTGTAATTGTAGCGAGAGAGAAAGTATGGTAAGGCCCCACAGTGATCAAGATGAGCATGTGTGATGATAACCATAGACAATTCCTATGGATTCATCTTGTCAAAAAGAGGCAAACTATCAGTATCCTCTTTATTGATCATTAATCCGCAATCGAGCATAATTTTCTTGTTATTAATGGTGAGGATCAGGCAAGAACGACCTACCTCGCATCCTGCTCCTAAAGGTAAAATAGATACACTTTGCATTAAAAAATAATAGCACAATCGTTCAATCAACAATCTTCTTTTAATAGTTTCAGAGAGGATAATTTTTTTTAACCACATATAGTTATTTCATTGTCCTTTCAGCCAATTATTTTAGGAATAGATATTTTATAGGTTAATTACATGTGAACATATAAAGTTTTGAATAAATTAATTCAGTTATCTTTCCAAGGTATTTTTTTGAAATATGGAAATTTGATACAGAAAACAATCCTTATAAATCGTAAATCAATAAATTAAAAAGAATAGATTGTAATTTTTTATTACAGAGACAACTTGAGGCTAATCCTAACTGAAGGTAGAGACAATAAAATGAAAAATTGAAGAATCTACAAAAGAAAAATACAATAAATAGTTCATATTAATAATTGGTGGATCTAAATTGTATAAATAGAAATATCCTCACTCGACTTAAGTATAGGCCAATTTTTGAAAAAATAGGACAAAGATAGTTTTTTTAAATTTAATGATAATTTGAAACTCTTATTTGATGATAGCATTAGAGAACTGCTTTTAAATTCTAATGAATTTTAAATGTTATATCTCCTGTAAACATCGAATCTGATTTCTCAAACTATAGCAAGCTATTATCAATTCCGAAACACTGGAACTTCTCTTTTTTATTTATTTAATCAATTTATTTATTTATCCTTATAAGACCTCGGCGAACAGATGTATTTGATTTGATTTTGATGAACCCATGCTGGCCTACAAACCGAATAAAATAATTTAAATAATTTAAATATGCTTTTTTTAAAGAAGTTGCTATGACAAATTTATAAAAGAAAATTTCTATTATTGCATGGTATTCCAAAATTATATTGCTCAACTATAATAAAATAGATCAATTCCTAAACATTACACTTCCCGTTTTCCTTTTGATTTGTCCACTTAGAATCATCTAATTTAATACTGGACAGAAGTGACATTTTTAGGGTTAAACTTAGCATTGACAATCAATAATCTGTACATTATGTATAACACATGTGATCGTGAAAAGCGCTTTCTCTATCAGAATCCTAACTTTATCGCTTTTAAACATACAGTTCCACCAGAAGAAGATACTTAATTATTGAAAAAATCAGTAGACAATTTTTTTAAGAATAACTATAAAAAAAGTTGATACAATATTAAGCCAAGAAATTGCTTATGATTAGATGCTAGGTCAATAGTACTTATTCCAATCCACGCTGCGAACGAATCATTCATTTGAAGTGCTCAATTCAAAGATTCAACAAGAATGGTTGGTTTCTATTTGCGAAGATAAATTTAATGAGTACAAATACGAAAAAAAAGAGTATCAAAGCTAATTGTTTTCGATATCCAACATTTTCCATTAAAATATAATCTAATATTGAGCTTAAATTAAAAAAGAATCAAGAACTGCAGCAACGCTATTTTAGTGATGGCGACTTGATAAGACTGATGCGATCTGGCAGTGGTTCCTTGGTAGCTTCGTCAATGATTTTCTCTTTCATTAGCTTGGCCAATTGTGTAAAGACCTCCTAAACAGATTCTCCACTCTTGGCGCTGCACTCCATGTAGTTTACTTTGTAGTTGTTAGCCATATTCTTGGCCTATTAATAGCTCACTTCCCTTTTGTCCTTCAGGTCCATTTTGTTGCCAACTATCATAATCTGCGTGGACTCAGTAACTGTTTGTGAGAGGTCTTCTATCCAGTTGCCTAAGTTAGAGAATGACTGATACGTACAGAATGGAAGGAGTCACGAGAATCGATTCCAAATACTATAAACACACCTTGGCTGTTACGGTAATAATTTTGAGTGATAGTTTTATATTTATCCTGCCCGGCTGTGTCCCAAATTTGAAGTTTAATCTTCACTCCTTCTACAGTGACTACCTTGAAGACGTAGTTGATGCCGATAGTCATCATGTAGTTGTCAACGAACTTACCCTCACTGTATCGTAACAGTATATTGCTTTTGCCTACGCCAGAATCACCAATGATGATGATCTTCTGCAGGTAATCGAAAGGTTATTCTGGTTTTCCTTTTATCTTAATTGTAGCCTTCATATATGTAAAAAACGTGATACTAATCACGTATATTTTAAATGAATAGTTTTTAATCCCAATGCCTTGAAATGATAATTTAGAAATCCATGTATATTGTTTAGTTGAGATTATTGAATCATTGATAATCATTGCTAGTTATAAATAAATCTAGATTTTTATCTAATACTATATTAAATAACTACATCCAAAATCCATTCATTTTATAGACTTTTATAGTTTGTATGGCCATTAATTTATATTCACTTCAATTCTTTTATATTAATTAATATTTCCATCACCATGTCGAATAATTCAACTTCCACCATCTTGAAAACTTAAAAATCTTTCCTTATGATTGAATAACCATCGTGTCGGTGGAGTCCCGGCTTCGCTTTCTGACTAGACTTCCCTTCAGATTTCTCCCAGCTATGAGTCTTATATTTCCACCCTCGCCGTAACAGTGAACTAAATCGCTATTGAACATGCCTTCTCTAAGAAAAGTAAAAAAATTACAAAGAATCAGAAGATTAATACAAAATCAACGACTGAATAACTTTCAGCATTTGTTGACTTGCTTAAAACATATGGAAGTGATTTTTCTGTAATCGCCAATCTGATGAACAAAACTCGGGATTAGATCCGTCGAAAATTCAAGGCCTTAGAGAAAAAGCATCCTCATCTCGCAGCAGTAATTTTTGAAGGACCCAATAGTAATAAATATTTGTTTTCTTCTCCTGCAGAATTCGTTGAAATGCGTGATGATGAAGAGGAAGACTATTTTTTTGGAGAGTGAAGGAAAGACTATAGCTTGATAAATTGAAATCATTTAAAATAATTCTTAAAGACAAATATTAATGAAATACATGCTCTCTTTTATCTTATCAGGAGAGAAGTCTATCAATAAAACTTGGATGTCCGATTAGTGGATCTTTGAAATTGTAAAAGCTTAAATTGGTTAATTAATACCTAAAAATTATTGAAGCTGTTATTTGATCTTATTTTGATTTAATTGTTCTCCAATTACAGTTTAGCATCGAAAGTTACTAATACCCAGTTATTTACTTTAATGCTTATTTCAGAATGATATTATTTGAGATTCCATTATAAAATAATAATAAGATAAGTAAAAAGAATAATAAATAATTCTGCAAAAACAATTTAAAAATTACAATATTGTTGCCTGAAATAATTATTTTTCTGACAAAAATTTGTTCTAAAAAATTAAGGTTTTAGAAGTTCGAGTATATTTATTGTATTTTTGAATATCTCTTTATTGCATTTAACAAAAAGGAATGCAGAACAGTTAATATTATTCACATACAAGATCTATCTTCATCAAATGGAGATTAACAACAAGCAATTCTACAAATATATCTTTTCACTTAGATAGTTATCTGGAATACAATTTTGTTTATTGGTTTGTGATAAGTGAAAGTTTAATCGAGGGTGAATAGTTAATTTATTTAAAAAGATTAAAGTTATCTTATTTCAGAAAAAAAAACATTTAGAATTAATCAAAATTTACACAAGTAAAACAAAAAAATCTCTAACGTTAGAAATAGTTATGCAACTGTTTATTTGAAATCGAAGTGTCCCATCAAGTTTTGTGATTGTTTTTTCTCTCTTGATTAATAGAAAAAATTATATAAGCACTTAACTAATTACTTTAGAATATAATACAATATCTCATCAAATGGAAAACACATCGACTCACCAATAACAGCCAAAAGTCCAGAGAGTTAGAACCAAATATCAATTTATAGCATATGAAGTAAATCTGTTCTTATTTAGACAAGAAAAAAATTAATCGATTTGATTAGTATTTAAAGGAATTCGATCTACAGAGCTGCTAAGTTATTGAATATGAATCAATCGACAGCCAAAGTCATTTTCCACAACTATTAACGCACTGGGACCATTTTCAAAAGAAAATCAGAAGAAAAAATAAATAACGCATTCCCTTAAAACTCAATTTAAAACAGAAATAGAATTTAACAAGGGGAAACAGTTTAAACATTTTCTAATTTATATGCAATCACTGAACTACCTTTGGCATATATCTGGTACTACCCTCAAAGTTTGGAATCAATTTATTTTTTGCTTTAGTGATTTGTATAGCTGTGCTTTTTAAATTTTATTTGACTTTCATCGTTTAAAAGTTAAAATAAGAGTAGAAAGCATGATTATTGTAAAAGCTCACTCATCAAAGAACCTGATTGATTGATTAGGTTTTTCATCAATACAATACCAACAACGAGAAGAATAAAAAAGAACCCTTCATTGTATGTCAAGACAATTTTGCTTATAAAAGAATTACCATCTCAAAGTCAAGCTTACGTGAAACATTGACCAATACTAAAGATTAAAAAATAAAGAACTTGAACTCCTCATTCGGAGTTCTTCATCTCTGGTTTAACTACATAATTTATTTTTTAAAATTATAATATAAACTAAAAAGCTTTTGATCAAATCAATAATAATGCTTTTATTGCCAATTTTAATAATTTTAAACTTCTATGTAGATTATTAAGGGTCTCTAGTAAAGTCTTTGGTTTTGTATTATCATAACATGTGTTTTTATCTTTATCTATAATAAAGAAATAATATAAGTTTTATACTCCCCAAATCATCAAAATGATTCAATCCTACCTCAAATAAGTTTTCAGCCTCACTATAAAAACTTGATGAATATTCCATGTGTAAATATTCCTAATGAAGTTCGATAATGATCAATAATTTCTATGCAATAGTTGTGGTAAAAAAACGATATTAATTCTTTTCGATGATTTATTATTTCTTTTTGTGCTTGCTTCATTTAGATGGTATAATAAAGAGAAGCATTATGTTTAAATAATTAAATAACGTTTCCTTCATTAACTTCAATATTTTAAACTCTTAATAATTTCATTAATCAGTAAAAATTCAAATTTAAAATCATAAAATTAGAATCACTATATTTTTTATGAAGTAAACATTTTATGTAGCATAGAGTCAAATTTAATATTATTGGTTGATTCTAATATTCAAGTCAAATATTTTGCTTCAGCAGCAACTATACTCACATAATTAGTATTAATCAGAGCTATCAATCATATAATTGCATCACTGTCATCTGCCGGCGCACTACCTCTAACTCATTCTTAATTCTTTACATTTATTTTTCCGAATCGACTGAATTAAGATTCTTCCATGCCCGAAAGTCCTAAGCAGCTCGTCTACGAATGTACAATTTGACTGAACGATCAGGGCAGTTGCGTGTGAGTACATAAAAGCTACGATATATTTCAAGGATTTTGCTTTTATTAGACATATTGATTAATAGATTTTGCTCTAATTTAATTTGATAAATTACCAAACAATAATGCCTTCAATTCCTGTCACAACTATTTTTTCATGAAAGATAATTTGCTGTAAATTAATTGATCAATTTACAGATAAAATATCTCCATGGCACTCGGTTGAAATATTCATTTTTCATCGGATCGGTATTTCAACTTCGGAATTTGTTGGTCTCATAAATTAATTATCATACAAATATCACAATACCTTAATATCTTATGAGAAAGCTCTTCATTGGAGGTAACTGGAAGTGCAACAATTCACTTGCCCAAACCCAAGGAATCGTCTCCTCATTACTCGATAAATTAGAGTTTGACCCAGAAAAAGTTGGTACATCTTCTGCTATTTAGATGTCATTGTTGCTCCAGTTTATCTTCATTTGGTCACTGTAATGTTTACTAAAAAAAACCCCAACATTGAAGTAGCTGCTCAGAATTGTTCAAGACACGGCTTTGGCGCCTTCACAGGTTAAATCGCTGCTGATCAAATCAAGGATCTCAACATCAACTGGGTGATTCTTGGTCATTCAGAAAGAAGGACCCACTTTGGATAAACTGACGAAGTAGTCTCGAAAAAGCTTGAATCTGCCTTTCATAGTAAGTTAAAAGTCATTTTCTGCTTCGGTGAAACCTTAATCGAAAGAGAAGCTCACAGAACTATTGAGGTAGTTTAGAGACAACTCAATGCTATTGTTCACTTGGTAAAAGACTGGAAGAATATTGTACTGGCCTATGAACCTGTTTGGGCCATTGGAACAGGAAAAACTGCCACAACCGAGCAGGTAGCTGAGATACACAACTGGATCAGAGGATATTTAAGCAAAATCAGTGAAGAAACTGAGGCTACTCGCATTATATATGGAGGTAGCGTGACCGAAAAAAATTGTGACGAGCTCATAAAGGTTGGAAATGTTGATGGTTTCTTGGTGGGAGGTGCTTCCCTAAAGCCCGCTTTCATTGACATTGTCAAAGCAAGTAAATGATAGCAGTCTGCAATAGAAACATTTTATTAACATAATTATGAGCAATATAAATATCAATCATTGATGCTTGAGAAGAGGACACTAACTCTATAATATTATTATGGAGATCAATAAAAAAAATTCTCAAAGCTTTCTTGATAAATTTAGAGGAAGGACCAACAAAATAGATAAGAATGGGATTAATAATGCACTTAATCCTCAAACTGATGACTCCACCAACTAAAAATAGGAAATAAGAGGATCTCGAAAACGAAAATTAGTCAGTCTCGACATAATCAACGAACTTAAAGATTAATAAAAGCTTAAAGTTAATCTTGATGAACTCATTCCCAGTAATCTCCAAAAAAAGTTTCATTACCCGTTACTTCAATTAGCCAAGCGTAGTACCAAAACCAAGCTAATAGCAAATAAAATAGAGTATCTCCCGCCGCTCTCCTCCCCATTGAAGGCTTTAGATAAAAAGAAATAAAATGATATGAGTTTGGTGCTTCCTCCCTCTAGATCAACCTCCGAACATAGTTAAAATTTGCATAAGAGAGTTTTTGGAAAATATTTGAAACTTGATGACGAGGCAATGCGGCACTATTAGTTTTTACAATAAATTGACCGTAAAAGACGAGTGTACCGCAAAGATAGTGCTCTTAACTCAGAAAGATGATAATTTTATACTCTGATCATCAATTACAGTTATTTCAATTTCAAAAGATATTTGCATTATTTTAAACGATGCCGAGATATAAATGGATGAGTTCTTCAGCCTCAATCAAAAGGTAAATAGTATTATTTTGTTAAATTAGAATGCTTCGAGAAGGGATGAGTCTAAAAATTTAAATAAGTTAATAATCTTTATCTCTATGAAATGGAGATATTTTAATTGCCCAAAAGCGGATTTGTTTAATCAGCATAAAATTAATGTGATAAAATAATACCTTATAATTTTATTTATCAAATGGCAGACTTGGATTCATCCAGGCATTCCTTAAATTTGTCAACCTCCAAACAAAAATACTCCTTTCCTAAAACAAAGAGGTTTAACAAAGATGATAAGCCCCTGTAAGTTTTTATTTATGTAGTTGCGACTCCCTCTATCAGCTTCCTAGTATGCTAACTCGTCGCGCCACTATGCTAGGTTATGGTACAAAAAAGATGGGACCTGAGGATATTACTAACACCCCAGGAGTGGGAGCTTACAAATTGGAAAGTGAACTTAATCCTGAAAGAAATAAAAGTCGATGCGTATCATTTGGAGTGAGCCGAGAAGTAATTTTACTGTAAAATTAGAAAATGGAACAAGGAGGACCTTTGGGGCTCTTAAAATTTATGAAGGAATTGCCTGCTCCTGGTATGTATCAAGCTAAAGATGTAAATGACCCTAGAGGTGCAATTTCATTGAGATCAAGAAATTCTGATCTTTCTTTTGAAAAAAGCATAAAAGTATGAGATAAACCATTTAGATTCCAGGTCCGGGGGCCTATGAACACGATAATATGGGAACAAATCGATACTATCTAAGTTCCAGATACAAAAATTTCACAAATGGAAAAATTTCACAAGTATCGAGATTGGAACCACTTTCACTTCGTAAGCCTGCGGTAGGCCCTTCTGATTACAAGCAAGTGGATGTGATGAACTCCATTGGGCGCTACTCTTTGGCAAAGCACTCAAGTGCCATAGGATGTATAATTCCGAAGGCAAATCGTAAAGGAATACTAGAGTAAGGACAATTAAAATTCCCTGGTCCAGGTCAATAGTATTTATTGTATAATTCAGCAACTTCTTCTCGAGCTTCGATTGATGCTTGATTTTAATAATTAATAACATCACTAATAATTTAATTATGTAATCAAAATTAATTTAAATGAAGTCATTGATTTAAAAAGCTTGCTACATTCGATTGACCTTTGTCATTAACTCCGTATGAAATAAGAAATAATCCAAATATGATTTATGATGTTCAAATAATTAATTAAGATATAGATATTAATTATAGCCACTTATAAATTTACTGAAATGAATCATCGAAACAAAGACTTACCTTACTATTTAATCTAAATATTTGTTAATTACTAAAAATGATAAACTTCTAGATATAGTAATTTATTGGAAACCTCATTGATTACTACTTCAATTATAATTGCATAGTTTAATAATTAACGTTTATTTCATCAGATGTAATCCAAATATTCTCCACTCTCCTGTCACATCACAACATTTTATCATAATGATAATGAATCCTGGATAAAAAAGATTGAGACCATGTACAACAGCTACCACAGTGCCAGCTTAAACCAACTCGAAGACTAGATTTCATTTCACGAGGAAAGTTAATATATCAAACGATAATACGAAGAGTATGAATACTAAAATAAAATACTAATGCTTAGTTAGTATTACCAATATCACCGAGAACTGCCTCGAATATTTCAAAAAGATATAACAGATATTGTCTAAACTTATTAAGAGGATATACGCAATCTTTAGTATAAAACCGTGACCCGAAAGATGAAGGAATAGACTTCAGGAGAAGGTATTTCTACAGTTCGCGAGCATGCCTTTAAACCAGTTTAAAAAATAATCAAAAATATTGAACTCTCATACTATAATTTTTAAAATAAAGAAGTTAAAAAAAGTAAGGCGCCTCTCCAAAAAGATAAAAATCAAAAAAGTTACAGTAGCATTTCCAAAAATAAAGGAAGCACTCCTAATTTTAAATTTTATCAGTATCCTCAAGAAAATAATGATAAAATTACTCATCAAAAGTCCATCAATCCTCATCAACATCCACCCATAATCACTCAAACTTTAAAGATCAAAGCTGTTACTAAACCAAAAGAGAGAGATCCTTTCAAAAAGATATCTCTAAATAACTCCAATGACTCTCATAAAAATTTAAGTCGTTCTAAAAGTAAATCAAATTTGCCGACATTTCAACTTGAACAAGCAGGAAAGCGGACTTCAATAAAACCTTGCCCATAGAATATGATGAATAAAAATGCTAAATATAAGAGTAATCCCATGTCTTTGCAGAAGACAACCAGTACTAAAAATATTTTTGTGAATAAGCAAGAAGGGCATAAAATCTTAAAGCCTTTAAATGAAAAAGTTGGATAGGATAAAGTTGGAGTAAAAAACATGTTCAAAAAGGTGGTGCAAACCAAGAAGATTATTAAAATAGTTCGGTGATCTTGTTCATTTATATTTTACTGAACGAATTCTTTATTTTTTGCATACATTCTTTTAATAATTGTAAAATTTATCTAATTTGGCTGTTTACCAATTTTATTCATAATATAATGGGCATCTATATAATAATTCAATATGTTGTCAACAACTGAGTAGGTTGCTGCTTTTTACAGTAATATCATCAATGATCCTCAGCTTTTAGCCAATGGATATAATATCATCAAAGAATATCTCTTCGCCAGTCAAGAAAATAGAAAAAATACTCTTATCAATATTCTTCATCCTCAGGTACCTATATTAACCCTAATCATCAATATTTATCCTCAAGAAATATTTAATAGTGAATTAATTAACACCGAGGAAAAGAGTGAAACTATTCAGTATCTCATTAATTTACTCACAACCGAAGTACTTAAAAAAGACAATCTTTTTAATCCAAAGATAATCTCACAACTTTTTTCTTTCATGCATAAAATTCACAATATTGAAGGCTTTAAGAATTATGTAGTTACATATGAGCAGGCTTTAGAAAGATTAGTGTAAAATCAAAGTTAAAAATTTGGATATTTTCTCCTGAATCTTTTGAGAGAAGCTGATGATCGGATAAATGAATTTTCAAGGCATGTGCTGGGATTAGTTATTGGTTCTGAGTGGATTCCTAATTCTTAATAGCAATTAGAAATCATATATTACTGCTTTAAATCGTTAGCAATTCTAAAAGATACTGATCCATAGATAATCGAAAAATATGTTTCTGCTTTTATCGAACCAACCATCGCATATGTGATAACTCATATGAAGTCGTCAGTTCGAACCATTAAGTTTAGTCTTAAAATATTGACTTTACTCTTCGGAGATTATTAAATAAACTGTCAACCAGAAATTGTCAGATAAATATAGTCTATAACTTCAGCTGTAATTACTGAATATTTGAATTACCTTAATAAGGGAAGCAATTTCTAAAGTGGTGGAGATCTATAAATTGCAGATGAGGAGGATACAGATCCTATCGAGGTCGCATTATATCAACTAATGTAACTTTATATGACTCTCTATGGAAATGATGTGCGCACTCATCATGAACTAGTCATATATCTGTGCATCATTAGTACATTTCTAGGACAGGGTCATTATCGATAATATCTCACAAAGTCGGATCAGTATTTAATGGAGATTGAAGATTAAGGAAATACCAACATCAGAAATAAATCAATATTTTTCATAGGATAAATGCTCGATAACAATAAATAAAGATAAATATGCAAAAAAATGTTATCAAAGTATATAAAAAGCGTATTATCGAACCCAAGTCAATTGGAATCCAAAATAACGGGTTTTCTCCAAAGCTACAGCCTATCACCCATCATGCTTAGCCTTCCCTAAATATACATGGAAAGCGCTCTATTTATCTTATATTCTTTTACAGAATAGCTTTTTGAAAATAATGATAAAACTTGCATGATTTTAGCCAATCAAATCAAGAACAGTTCTAATTTTTCCATAGACGTCATCCTAGCAACAATTATCCTAAATAAAATAATAAATTTGCCAACAAAAAGCGGAAAAGAATGCTAAAAAAAATAGTACTTGAGTTTTCTCAGGGAGCAGGTTTATAAATTTATCAATAACATTGGAATGCTTATCGCCATAGCTCGAGGATTATACTCGCTTACTCCAATTGAAGAGTTATTGATAACGGCATAGCCAAACATAAATATTCCGCTTGAGTTAGTACAATCTTTAGTTGCTTATTTAATGAGAAATGATTCATGTCAAAGTGAAACAGGTTATATTGTCTTATAATTCTTTGTTCATCTATGCAAGTGTGAGGCAAATAAATTAATTCTACTACAATTAATACCCCATGAAAATCAACTGCAATTATTAAAGATATATCTACACGATGGCATTGCTGCCCCAATTGTCATCGATTTAGTTTCTCTTCTTGGAAATCCAGTCACAATAGAGACTATTTACTCCTAAATTGAGCATGGATTTGCTGTTGACTAAAATCTATCTACTTTAATTAGCAAATGCTTGGTTAACAAAAAATTGGTGCTAAGTGAATATCAAATTCTTCATCTATGCCATGTTTACAGCAAAAAAATGGATATCATTACCGATATTATTGCTGCCTTTCTTGAATATTCAGTGATAAATAATGAGGAATTAATAAATATACTTAATAATAATCTTAACAGTAAATGGCTGCCTGATTTGCTGAAACAGAATAAAATGATAAATCTTTATGGCAATTTTATGAATAGTATATTGAAGATAACAAATGTAATAACTTCTCAACATGACTTAGAGTGCTAGTTAATTGTTCCCTATACTATCTTGCTTAAAAATATGAGCTAAGCTGTTAATATTTTGTTACAGCAAGGGATCTTCTAAGCTTTTATTACCAAATTATACTCTTACGCAAAACTATTCAAAGGAACTCATCTAAAGATAGTGACAGGTCATGTATTCATTTAACTAGCCATGATACGTCATGATCTGATTCCCCAAGTTTTGCAACTTTTATAAAATTATGGTAAGATTGAAAGCGACTAATGGGAAGATGAATAGGAGGGTGACTAAATGTAAGACAAGATAATGAATAAACTATTCATGAACATAACAAATGACTAAGTGTAACAATCATTTAAAAAGATATTTGGTGAGTTATCTTGGGACAGCAATCTCCTTCTCAACAAACTAAATTTACTGAAAGCCATCGCTTGATCTTGTATATTAATTAGTTAAATAATTTGACTTATATCAACTTCTAATCAACTTCAGTGGAATGTTTACTAGTACTTTGTAGCCATCTTTAAAAATAATCTGAAGATTAAATTAGAAATTAATGCTGCACCATAAGTATTTCACAGAGGGACAGGAGTAGTATCTGGGCAAAATCATATATAATGGAATCTATAGATTGCGAGTAATGTTGCCATCACAAATCTGAATAAGCTGAATCTCTGTTTTTTCGTTGATAGTTTTTGCCTCAGATTATATCCTTTCCACTCTCATCATTTGCAAGTCAATAGATCGAATAGGTGTATCTGCTTGATCCACAATTACAAAGCCATTGAGATCATCATTAAAAAAACAAATTTCACTCTATAATTATGCCCGTATTTTGAAATTGGGAATTTTATTCTTATCGCCTTTTATATCTTCTGTAACCAACATAAAATTTTTCTTTTTTGGGTAAACAAAATTCTCGATGGTATCCCTTCCTGCTTTTGGAACTTGAACATAAAAGGGTATTTCGCTTTGCATAGTTCTTTTTTCTGTAAATCTAACAAAAGCATTAATTGCGTAGCTAATGTTAATGTATACTCCGATATAGCTCTATAGGTATTTATATTCTCCTTTTTAAAGCTTAAATCTGAAGGGTAACTTTGTATCAGGGGTTCTTAATATTATGAGGCTTACAGAGTCTTGTTTTTGCCAATAATCATCTCTTCTATTGCTAGAATGCGAATTGGTGATATTCTCTTCATGACTTCTTCATATTAAAGTTTGTTTAATCTGTTTACCATTGCCACTGTGCCATAGACGTTTATTGATACACTATCGATATCAAGTTTGAAGGCAACATTTGTTTTACTAGCTATCATTAATGATCCCGTCACAATTTCCTGAATATAAAGATGAATACATCTGGCTTGTAGGTGACATTAGAGCGATCAAATTTGATTTGAATTTAATAGAATTCATCGTAGTTGTTGATTTGATTAGGATGCATGACTTTGCTTGTGTTCATGTGAGTATAAATCTATAAATGATGAAATAATCAAAATCAAAATAATGAATGATTCCGGTTAAAAGTTAGTATATATTGATATCTAAAGCAGATTTCTAAAAATTTATACACTGTTAATATCAATATTTTTGCGTTTCTTTTATTTATATATAATCGTATTGCCAAATCTCTTTAATTTTATCTATCTAACGATATTTAGATTAAGCAAATACTGCTTTTTAATCACTAATTAATATCAATAGGAATAAAATTTAATTTGTTTGGCAAAAAAATTCAAATAATTTTGATAGCAATGAATTCTTAAAATAACCATTCTTTAAGTTTAATTACAATCATAATAGATATCAATGATTCTAGGTATCTATGGGAGAATTTTATAACAGCTATTTTTCGTATTCACGAGTAACTTCAAGGGAATCAGGATGCAGATAATGCCAGTATCCAAGCATACAGAACAGAATTATAATAAAGGCAAGCTGAACAAAGAGTAGGGTATATGCCTGAGATTTATTATAGTCTGGCTAAGTTGAACATAAGTTACATATAAATCGGTGGTCATTGCTCGTAATTGAAATTCTATAGTAAAATAATAAATATGATATTTTAATCAAAATTTGTATTATTGAAATTGAATGCTAATTTACTTTATATATGAAGCAAATATATCTTGATTAAAACAGTAAAAATTAAATAACTATTTTAATTATCTTTAAATTCTGACAATTAAAATAAATTATCAAAAATCTATTGTTTTATCATTGCCCTTTTTTAACTTATATTATTAAGAAATATTAAAGAAGCATTTCATAAAATACAAAATACAAATTTGCTATTTTCATTTAACTACTAAATTATTGATTCAAAATAATCGAAAACGCTTTTACTTTTTATATTTTTTATGTACAAGTAATTGATGGCCACTGCCTAAACCTTAAATGTCAGTGAGCCAAGCGACTTTTCGCTGATAAAACAGTTCAATCAAGAAATGACCTAATAAGATGCATTTAAACTGGCTCTGAGCTTTGTTGACATGTAAAACGAAGATGCCAAATATGAGCTTATTAAAATCAAGGATTCCATGGAAGAGTAAATTGATAATTTTAACCAAATAAAGAGATAATCCTTCTAAGCTCATTCAGTAGAAAAACAAATGCAAATATGTGCAGAATAATTTAACAGCATCGAAGAAAAAGTAAATGCTTAATCTAAAACATCCTTTAATTTTCATGAAGCATACATCAGCGGTTTATCATTAGCTGTTTCTACATGTTTGAATAAAATCAATCTGTGGAGAAATCAAAAGAAGAAAATATTATAAAAACAAACAAAATCTAATAAAATCAACAGACTCCTTTTGAAAAAGTATAATTCACAAAATTATCTGGAGCAAATCATTCTGATTAAAAATATAACTGAAAAAGTAAAGTATAAACTCAATCAGAATGTGCCTGATTTCAAATTTGTTGAGGATATGGCCAATAGAAGCTTAGCACCTTATAGTTTTTATCATACATACAGCCTAAATAATTGTTGCAAAGTAATTGTTAAGCGAATTGAAAATAAAAGTTTGATAATATTGAGACAATCTGAAAACACTATCGAACTTCTCAAACATATGCAAGGCTATTTCTTTTTTAAAAACAATCTCTATGCAAATTGCCAGCAGCTTATCACAATGATAAATTATTTGAGAGTTACAAATGAATTCAATATTACGATCTAGAATGGATTTGTGTATCTTTTTAAATCATATTTTATCAACCTCCTTTGTGAAGTAAATTAAATTGATTGTACTGACTTTCTCAAAGCACGGTCTATAATGCAAAGTAGTTAGGAGACTATTGATATCTGGAGAGATTTTTAGTAAATTAAGATTTAATCTTACTGCTTGTGGTATTATGAACAACTTCAGTGGCTAAAAAACGGATAGCTCATACATGTCGACAGAATTAGATAACTTCTGAATACTTTTAAATTGCGATATTAGTGGATAAAAGTAATTGGTATTAAATGCAATCATTTTCAATAAAATCACGACTTTAACAACGACTTTATTAAGTTAGCCATTATGAAAATCATTACACCTGTGTTGAGTCGACTTTATTATAATAGTATTCCAGAAGACAAGATAAAATCAATTCAAAAATACAAAAAATAGTTTGACGAATATTGGACATATTCAATGTTCTTCAAGTATAAAAATTTATATAGGTTTATTATGTAAGGCATAAAAGACCTTTTACATACTTTCAATAATAAAACATGCCGAAGTGAAGATAATAGATAGTTAAATCCTTAGCAATTTTATCTTTATTATAAACAAATTCCTGAAATAATATAATTTACTCTTAATTCTAAAGATATGGCCTCTTAATTTAATGATTTTTGGTGTGAAATATCTGCACATGATTATATTTTCTCCGGATTCAATCCAAAAGACTAAAAAAATAATAATATAGATGAGCTGAGGAAAAATATTTAATCTTTTAAAAATATTGAGTGTGAGTAATCAAAATTATTTGATCTATTAAAATAAAAAAAATTATCTAAAAATGAATAGATGATTTAAGATGTATATGGACTCTTGATGAATCTTAATTTCATTAGTCAAAAGTTCTTCCTCATAAAAAAAGCTGCAAAATTATTAGGAAAGAAAGTATAAAAATAGATAAGTTCAATTCGATAGGTGGCATACCAATTATTTTTGGGGTGAAATATATAAATCAATCAATAGATGTAAATTAATTCCATGCACTGATATCTATATCATCTTATTATTAGACTGGTATTGTCGCAATTTTACGTTTGTTGTATATCTTCTATGATTAATCAGTTGGCCTCTATCTCCTGACAATTCGCTTTATCCATGTATAATTTCTTTTTTAATTTTAAGTTCTTTGGTTTCGACGAATAGGAATGACTAAACCTTCGCAGTTAATCATTTTTTACATTTTTTGCTTCATCATCTTAATATTTTCCTTATTAAACTTAATTTTCCTATTATTTATATTCTTTGCAACTGAGCTACTATCATCACTATTATTATTATGAGTTGTTTGAATCATTTTATAGTTTGTGTTTTTGGTATCTGATTTCTCAACGCCTTTTGAAAAACTAGTAAAAGTGTTTCTTTTGTTTACCAGCTTCAGTAATTTAAGATTTTTTGTTTTAAAGGGTAATGGATAGTTTATGAATGCTACGGTTTCACGAATTAAAGAGGGATTCTATAAGATTTTCAGCTATTTAAACGATTTGGATCTCTTAAAGGCTTCGCATATGTTTTTACTAGAATATATTTTGTTTTTTGGAAGAGAGTGAATGATTTATAATTAAGCACGATGATGATGAGCGATCATTTTATTGAGAGTAGTCATAACCTTCTATTTTGAGAATATAATACCATTAAAATATTCGAAAAGCAGCACTTTAATCAGAAAAGATAAATGAATACAATTGATTCCAATCTTATGAATACTCTTTGCCTTGTTAACTTACCTCAACCCTCTCGTCATCCTGACCAGAATATTTATTATTATTATTATTCACTCGAATTCTCTCGCTAAAATATTTTTATTGTATAGTGAATCAATAATAATATTATTTTAATAAAACATTCTGGAGCATGGAATCCTCGAAGGAAACAATCGAACCATAAGATCTTTCTCATTCAAAAAAAATTGCCAAATTCTCCAATCAAAGCGAAATCCTAAAAATATAATCAGAAGTCCGTAAAAGGAAAAGAATGATTGAAATGGAGATTGAATTCAAAAAAAATAAATAGTAATTCAGCAGAATTTCTGAGGAGATTTAAGAATATTAGAAAGAGTTAGAGATAAAGAAAAGATAAGCTATTAATAAAAATATGCAGTAAATTGAGACCAAAAAAACAGAGAGATAGCGACAAAATAAGGATTCCAATAAAGTACTTGCTAAAATCAAGGAATAAAATCGAGAAAGGCGACGTAGAATGGAGTCATTGGTTCATTAATATAAGCAAGAGTATGACTATGTCTACAAGAAAAAACTGAGCCAAAGGAAAGAGATGATTAATCAAGTCAACTTTGAAGAAATTTTAGAGCACCAACGAGAGTACGAAAAATCATTGAGAAAAAGAAGTCAACGAATTAAAACAGAGTCGGAAATCAATTCTAAGAGAACTTAGCGTAAGCTCTCTCCCTCCAATATATTATTTGGCAGTCCTAAAAATTAAAATAATAAAAATGATGACGAGCAAATACGAAAATAAAAAATACTTGATTTAATAAATCGAAAGAATGAGTATGGAAATAGAATGTAAAAATAGGCACCTCATGTGAAGATATCAATGACACTTCTCAAAAGAATATAAGATGAGAAAAACAAGATATAATATGATAAATAAATGGATTATTATTAAAAATAACAAAGGAAATGGAGAAAGGCGAGATTGGATACTAATTTAACAGGAAATATCTAGAACATCAAAAATAAACAAATAGACATTATCACCAACGAAGAAACGTCCACCAAAAATAAACTCACGAAACTGAAACATCTTGTTGACGGCCTCCATGTGAAATATGTCAACGGTAAAGAGGAAGTATTGGATCTAATGTGTAATGCCAGTTTGGCTAGAGCCAACTTACTATTGCATGAGTCATGAAATTATTTGTCCAAAAATTTTATTGATTAATATTACAAAATAAGAGGATAAATATATTGATTTGTGTTTGACTAATAATAGTCTGCTTATAATTTCCAAATTCAATGGAGCTAAATCTGAATGATACGGCTTTAAAGCTGGAGGAACAATTTCGCCATGCCATTCAGAAGCATCTCCAGGTGGAAAAATAATGTGTTTCAGCCAAGAGGATGAAAGATGATACAGAGCAATAAAATAGCAATATCAGAATTTAGATATTCTCACGACTTTAAGCCATCAAAGACAAATTATCCACAAGGATTAATCTCATTAACAAAATTCAGCATAAATTTAGCTTGCAAATACGTGAATTAACCCAATAAAAAAGTTTTAAAGTCTAATATATGTCAAGACCTACTCAGAAGTAACTAAATTAATTGGAAATAGAGTAAAATGCATAAAAAACTTGGAGGTTTGTAAGCTTACAAACGAAGAAAGAAAAGATGAGGAACGATCATTTAGAATTAATCCAACAGATCAAGGAGAGCATAAAGACGGTAAAATTTAAAATTTCATTAACATAACTGGAACTCAATGATGTTGAGGTTGCTCACAACAAGAAGATAGGCAAATATTGATAGATGATTCATCAATTATTTTAAAAAATTATACAATTTATGACTGTGAATTATTGATAATTGGATAATTTTAATGATTTTTTTTCAGAAGGAAAAAATAAATAATCCCAAGAGTTCATGTTGTAGAATATACTCAAAAAGAAGTTCATATCTGGTATTTTATCTATCTCTACTAAAAAAAGAAAAATTCTTAAAGATTATGAAATTACTAATTAAAAGTACACTTACATGATAATAATAAGGAAGCAACAAATATAAAATCGAAAATATTTCTATTTTATAAATTTTAGAAGTTGTTTACTCCTCTCTCATCAATTTAATTTGAGGATAATAAATACCATTAATTTCTTAACAAATTTATATATTTCAAAGTATTGAGAAATTAATAAATTATGAGTATAATATTCAACCAATATTCAATTAGTCATCCAGAAATTTTATTGCTATTGTGTTCTGAGCTAACCATTTGTGCGGTAACTGCAAAATAGCTCCGTATAGATAGCCGATGGCCTGATTGTCTTGCCGGCATTTCCACTACCACGCAGTAATAATGACTATTATCACCAAGAGAATCGATAACTGAATCAATTGGGCTTGTTCTTCTTTGAGAGAAGCACATATCTGTAATTCAAGTAAAATTCTTTACTAAACTTTGTGGCACATCTTAAACAAAAAGTATATATAGTTATCTAAAGTTTGATATATTTATTTCTTGAAATAGTTCGCTCGGTCGATGCTTAAATCATTCTCCAAATCAATCAATGCTTTCATGGAGTTTCTTTGTAAGTAAGTCCAGCCTGCAACTACTCCTTTTTGCAAGATGTTGTAGTTTGTACTATTAGAGCATTATTATATAAACCAGTCTGGATAGCCGGATATCGTTTGATTACATGCATCCTATAAGATAAGATTCTCTAAATCTTGAGAAAATGTTTGGTCTAATGATTAAAAGAGCTCTATGGATGAACGTAAATCTGTCACAAAGCCGATTTCAGTTTAATTGAGATGAACCTTTAGTTAAGTTGAAATTTGTTCAAATTACTTGCTAAAATTGTATTATAGAAAGAAGGTCTTGAGTTAAAAATAGTTCTAAAGTGAGTTATTTTAAGAGATAATGAGATTGCTTAAGATTGTTACGACAGATTATGCCGGAGAAAGCACAGTTGACAAATTTACCAGATTTGCAATATTTAGGACTTGGAGGGTGATGAAGATGATTAATAGTATTGTTTTTGTATAATTGTTGGATTTAAATTTAAATGTATCTTTGCTGACTCTTGATTTTTCTTCATTGGGAAGCAGCAGTTCTAGCGATTCATAGCCATGACTGATGCACCTATTAATATTGCTGGTAAACTATTTTAAGAGAACGCTATTTGATGGTGGTATCAGAGTGTATATCTTCATGTATCTCTCCCTTTTTTGAAATTATCTTATGAAATTAATACCGATTGCTATGATCAGTCCTAAAGCCGAAATTATGAAGAAGGCAGTCATTATATACATTTAAGTTGATATAACAGAAATTTCACTGATTGATGTTGTCTGGTAAAACTCAGTAGATTTGAAGCTAATTTATTCTAATTTTTCCAAATTTTAGAACAAAAAAGCAAATTTGCTGGTTGTTTAAGGAGATATATTCGTTAAATTGGCTTCTATTCCTTAATCTGCTTCTCTTAAGGCGAAGTAGTAATTTTGCATGAAGTCTCTTATGCTGACTGATTAGTAATTGGTTCCCAGCCTCAACATAATTGGTAATTCCAAGGCCTCATAGACTTTAATTCCGGATGTAATATTAGTATCATAGGCAAATAGTTGAGCTAGAAAACGATTATAAACTTAGTTCAATGTGAAGGAAGCTGATTGTTGAAGTAAATAGCACTTTTCGATATCTCCCTGCTAACTTGATAAACAATAAATTTTAGACATTAGCAAAGAGTTATAGGAAATTTTAAGCAACTGAAAATTGTCAGTGACAGCCATGGCTGCTTGATTGAGATCATTAACTGAGCGCATTCCCGCACTGAACATATAGGTCTGCAGAAAGAAGCTACAAATGATAACTGTTATCAAGAAGAAAATAATGATTGAGGATATGACGGCATTTGCATTCCAATATTATTTGTATTTGATTGTTCTCCTTTTAACTTTTTATAATATTCTGCTGAATTTTAAATCAATAGATTCATCTGCAAGTGATTGTCCCTATGAGATGTTGTTGATGGCAAATCCAAAATCTGGACTGTCTTCATCAATTTCAAAGCTCTCTTTTGTTTCATTCAAAGTAGCATTTTCTAAAATTCCTTGAGTTTTAGGGAGCCATACTTTTTGTACTTTATTTCGTTCTCTTTTATCAAATCCTAGATGAGCACGACTTAAATTTAATTAACGCTTAATTTCTCCAAATTTGAGACTATAGTAGATGGTCTTGCCCATGAGTTGCTTATTGACGGTCACCGAGCTCTAAAAAATAAATGGGTCTTTCTAACTGTTGTTATCTATGGAATTGCTTTTGCGAATTTCATCTTCATCCGATTCATTCAAGTTTTCGTGTTCCGTTTAAATATTTCTAATAATGCTATTGTTGATTACCATTGTTCTGCGAATTTAATCGTTTTCTTTCATCAATTACTCGAGGTTTAAACCACAAAATCCATCCATTTTTTTCGTGAAATGCCTTAGGTCAAATAATTTTTCTGCAATTAATCTTCGCCCACAACTTTATATTTCAAATCGATTGTTAAGAAGCAAATAATCATCTTCGTTTTCCTTTACAATTATTTTATAAAGTCTAAGATCCAGACCCAAAGAGTGAACCTTAAGAACGCCTTTCCCTTTGAAACAGTTATTAAAATTGTCTGCAAAAAATACAGAAGCTATTCCGTTTGCATTACTGTTTATAGTATCGCTTTCAATCCAATTTTTGATAACTTCTCGATGTGGAACGGATAAAAAATTAGCCATTATAATATGTATATCTTTTCCCTTGAGAATTTATGCCGTTGTTTGAAACAATTGCAGACAACTTTTAGAAATATTAGTAATAGGGCTCAGCCCATTCGGCGTAAGAAATGATTAGATGACACAAGCTCTACTTGTATAAATAAACTGTTTAATGTTATTAGTATCTGCGATCTTCAGGTGACTCATAGACGTAAGTTTGCTTAAAATTGTATTCTTAATATATAGAACTTCTGGTTTACTCTGAATCATGTACTCATAGTATATTAAGAAAGTTTCATATATTTTCAAGTTATGAGAGTGGCTGGCCTTAAATTGGAGCCATAGTTCCTCGATTAAGCGAATCATTTCCGTTATCTAAGCACAAATAAGCTCTATTTCGTTTAAAGTGAAAAAATCTGTTTCTAGTTTGGAATATTTGTCGATATTCTTATCATTGATGTTGACTAAATTTGAATGTAATTTAGATAACAGTAAATCTTCTGTAAAGACAATATTAGGATTGAGAATGATCAAATCTTGATTTAGATCCTACATTTTTATTCTTATTTCTTATTCAAGTTGGTATATAAGGAATTTTTGTCCATTTGACATGCGGATTTTGTTTCTATTATTGAATTTTTGAATATCAATGGATGATTTTGTGAAGGAGTTCATAAAAGAAATTCTAAAATGTAAATATATGGTCATCACCATAAAGCTGAACGAATACTTTTACAGAATTTACAACAATTTCATCAGGACAAATTTCAATTTCAAATGACCTTTTTAGTATTGAGTCAAGCTAGTCTTGATGTCATTTTTACAGAAACAATTACAGTTGCTACAGCTGTCTACATGCTATCGAATTAAACCTTAGAATATCAACTCTTTCTTGTGCTCAGGATCGTTTACCAAACTAAAGTACTCGTACATGAGCAGAATAGCATCACCCTCGTTTTCAATTTTCGCAACTCCCCCCAGCAGCAGTGCTTGATCGCGATAGTTCCTATAAACCTGGAGTGAGCAGCATCCCAAAAGGGTCATAGTGGGAACCATTACCGTAAAATTGTTGACGATTATTCCGAAGCCAAAAAGGAGGCTGAAAATATTGCATGTTTATATCGACAATTCGAAGGAAAGCCAAAGCTATTTGATCTTTTAGGTACGACTGTCCAAGTACCGCTTGCGGGTGACAATGTACCCTGAATAAAATAAAAAGATACGTAGGTCGAACAGGTCGAGCACAAAGAAGACTAGGTATGTGCTAATGAGGATAGGCTCTATAGCCATCCACAGTCCCAAGGAAGCCACAGAGACCTTGAAGAGGAGCTTGCATATGCTGATCTTGCTTTGGTTTTAGTGATAGAACATTGACAGTTCGCTGAAGTTGGTGTAGTCGCCTTCGTTCGAAAACTCCTCATATGCGTAATTTATCAGCACTATTCCCACAAGATTTCCAGTTGGAACGACTATTAGATAGGGCCAGCTCGACAGAAAGAGTTTTCCAATGTAGTAGACGCAAAAGCTGCCGTAAAGTATTGAACCGTATATGAAATTTAGACTGATGACCTTTATAATGGTCAATGATTTTCTGTTTCTGTTAGTTTTGCGGACTTTGGGGTTAAGGTCAATGCCAAGCAAGCAGTAGGTGTAAATTGCGAGGAGAGTACTGATCATCACCGTCACTATGATGTTAAACATATCAGAGTTGCTTGAACCATCGAAAGGAGGAATTGTAAAAAAGAAAAAGTAATTATTAACATTTACCAAGACATTCAAGGCTATCGAATGGTCGGCGTTTAGGGCGTATGAAACGTCGTCGAGGGTTGAAATTAGGGCCAAATTTAGAATAAAGAAGTAAAAGACGACGATAGCATAGCTGCGAATATTGAAAAAGCGAAGCTCATTGCTCACAAAGAACAGTTTAGTTCTAAAACTAAAGGTTTAAAGATTATTCATGGTATTTGTACTTCTAAATTGATAGAAAGTAAGTGAATATTTAAATATATATTGCTTTATATATTTGAATTAGAATATTTGATAATGTACGATTCTATCTTGACTAGTAATTTGTATTTACATGCAAGCATTGATTTTTGTGGTAGTTCTTTATATCAATAAAGATTATCTTTTAATTAAAGAATATATTTTGACAAATAAATAATAGATCTGAAATTGTTAAATCCATTTTTATCGATTTAGAATTCAAATAAAATACTTTCAAAAATATTTTTTAGTAGAAATACTTTTAAATTATTGATTGATTTTAGTAAAAAAAATAATAGTTGTAGTTCAACTTTGTTTGAAAAAAGAAAACGAACTTATCTAATAAAATTTAATAATTAGCAATACGACTAAATCAAGCTAATATCTAGCTTTCTCTATTTTTTAATTCCTAATTATATGCAGGTCACATCATAACTAACAGTTACTGACTTATAACTCTTCATTTTATATTTTAATTAAACTCTGATTCTATTTATCTCATCATCAATATGTCAATAATATTAATTCTACAAGTATATAGTTCGTATCATGTCAAAAGACATCTTCCCTAAAAATTAGTTTCAAGTCCCTCGTGGAAGTTTTAAACAATGCGAAAACTGCAATAAAAATTTTAGTGTATTCTTGAGATAGCATCAATGCAAAAGATGCTTTAAGGCTGTATGTTCGGAATGCGGAGACTATCATCGAGTGGTTTATAAAGTAGGATATACCAAGCAAATTCACAGAGTTTGTAAAGCATGTAAAGACTCATCCTAATTTCTGTAGACGTATGTGAAAAACAATAGGCTAAAATTCGCACAAATGAGTTAAATTGGAGATAGATGGATTAAAAAAATAGTAAAACGGCCGCAGATGGTAGGAGCTATAATTCCCAAACAAAAACTGTTTACTTACGAAGCATTCAAATTGCTTTGGGACTCCTACAGCTTTGAGCTTCGCTAATTCGTTGGCCTTCTCACATTTTAGTACGAAGCGAAGAGCATCTACGAAATTATTAACAATGTCTACGCCGCACTCATATCGATTCTGCAGCAGGAAAGCCTTCAGGACATAATATATCTCATCGTTTTCCTGTTGGGGTATTGTACGCCCGATAAAGTAGTGGTGCTCATTCTTTATCTCTATCAGATGAAGGCCCTAGTAAGTGATGCTCAGTCAGCCGTTTGGAATTGTTTACGGCTGTTCCCCATGTGGGACGAAGAAAAAATGTTCGAAAGATATTTTAACAACCGAGTGCAGAGGCATTTCAACTCTTGGATGGTCAATGGTATCACTATCGAAGGCAGCATTTACCTAATAACAAAGATTATGGAAAGGAAGAGTGCGGAAGAGATGTTTTTCTTCTTTGCTGCTCATTTGTTCACCAATCGCCAGCATTTCACTAAAATTGGAAACAACTTCGACGTTGGAGACGTATATCTACTAAGAAACTGCAAAATAGAGGACATTTACTACAATTATAAATACTGCAAAAATAAAAATGCGATTGCCTATGTTTAAGAACATCGATCAGCTACAACAACAACCATACTGAATGCTGGACTCAACAGAAGCAAACTTGATTAAAACAGCAATTAATTTTCATTAGATGATCGAAGGAAAACGGGGCTAGGAAATACTGAGTCTATTCAAGAAATAAATATAAATAGCCCGATTCTGAATAAAAGATAAGTTATAGGCAATGAAGAACTCATCAATGATAGTTTTTCAATATCAGTAATAGATACTTCATAATTAAATAATAAATCAAATGACAGTGAACAAAATGAAAATATAATAAGCTTCTCTAAAATTGAGGATTAAAAAAATAGGATTATAAAAGAATTATAGTCTAAGCTAGAAGAAGCAATGAAACAAATAAAGCAGGCCAATTTAACAATTAACGAGAATATGTCTATTAATACATAACTAAAGGAAGAAATTTCCAAAATTAGAGAAAACTATGATCAGAGAATAGCATAATTATAAATAATTCGATAAAGATAAAATGAATCTAAAAAGATAATGAATTAATAAATGATAAAGTTAAATAAAAAGCTTGGAGAAGTTCAAAACGAAAATTTAATCTTAAAAAAGAAAAAATAAGTATAAAAAAATTAAAAAAGCAATGTAAATAAAAGAGAAAATGAATAAATAATAAAATTAAAGAAATAAATCAATAGTAAATAATAAGAAAATAAAAAAAATAGAAAATAAATATTAAAAAAGAATGAATCACTCACTAAGTTGAATCAATCCATTTTTCAAATGACTGTTGAGAACACCAATCTTTTAGAAGCAATAAAGCAAAAGGATGAGTCACTCACTAAGTTGAATTAATTGAATCAATCCATTTCTCAAAT
>Ga0302186_10000458_pt1 | contig 36503 bp, 33 predicted proteins | sample II_Bog_E1_2_FD_198782 | JGI IMG/M metagenome (GOLD analysis project Ga0302186, IMG submission 198782) | Peat permafrost microbial communities from Stordalen Mire near Abisko, Sweden - II_Bog_E1_1 | ecosystem: Environmental > Terrestrial > Soil > Wetlands > Peat | place: Sweden: Abisko... | reverse complement strand
ATTTCTATTATCCATCAGTGTTTAAATAAAATACCAAATGGATTGATACGGGTTGATAATCATAAAATTACTCCACCATTTAGAAAACAAATTAAATCCTCAATGGAATCATTAATTCACCATTTTAAATTTTATAGTGAAGGTATAAATGTACCGCAAGGTATTTCATATGGTGGTGTAGAAGCACCTAAAGGTGAAACAGGTGCTCTATTGGTATCTAACGGTTCTAATATGCCATATAGATGTAAGATAAGATCGCCTGGTTATGCGCACTTACAAGGGATTAATCACGTTATTTCAGGACATATGATAGCAGATTTAGTAACAGTTATAGGTACATTAGATATTGTTTTTGGAGAAGTTGATCGTTAACTATTTAGTGTTATTCTGTATGCGCTCGTAGCTTAGTTGGTAAAGCGCTCGTTTGATAAGCGAGCGATCAATGGTTCGAGTCCATTCGAGCGCATATTAGTATTACATTTGTAATTAGTAATAAAATAATATATTTTATTTTATATAATTGAATAATGTTATTTTTAATATTTATATAGGTACTTTCTATTATTAAGTTATATATGGTATATTCTATTTTTTCAAATATATTATAAATGTTATAATATGTATTAATGTTATATTTAATATTTTGTATTGTATTGAAATTAAATTCAATGTAGTTAATATTAATATCTATTGTACTTATTATCATTTGGTATTTATGTTGTGTATAACTATGAATCAAATTAAATGTTATTTCATATATTTCAGAATTTATATTTAATAAAAGGTAAATAATATAACAGCATATTAAATGTATTGTATATAGTTTATTTTTTTTTTTTAGTGTATAGATATAATATAAAACAAAATAAATTATATATTGAATAGAAATAATATTATTTATTATTACAATAATAGGTAAAGTTGTTTGATATTTTATGTTTAGTATGGTTGTAAATATATAGCATACTATTAGTACCAGTACAAGTATAATATAATATAATAATTCTATTTTGATGTTGATGTTGATGTTAATACAAATAATATATGCAGTAATAACTAATGCATTCACTATAATATGTATCATTTGTATATTTCTATTAGGTATTGTTTTTATTTTATTAATGCTGATATAGTAAATAGTAATAAAAAGTATTAAAATGTAAATAGAGATAAAAAACGGTTGCATGCTAATATATAATATTTTAAATATATGAACACTTTGAAAAGAGTTAAATTTAAAAAAAAAAAAAAAAAAAAAATCCAGAATAATAAAAAGTGTTATTGCAATAGTATTTATTTTTTCTACTTTATGTATATAGATAAAAAGAAGTAACCACATCGCAAGAGATATATTTTCAATAGGATCCCATGACCACCAACCACCCCATCCAAATACGGAAGTAGCCCAAAAACTACCAAGTAGTACAGTAGCAGTATAAAAATAAAAAATATATATATTTTTTTTTTCTATTTCAATACGTGTAAGCATAGTAATTATTAATATTAATGGTGGATGTATAAAAACTAAAAAGTGCGTAAGAAGTGGATTAAATAATGTGTTATTGAAGTAAAAATTACTTGATGTGATGGTAATACTAAAAGAGAGTATAAAAAAAAAAAAAAATAGATATAAAAAATTATATATGTATTTTTTTAGCTTTTTTTTATTCCTACAATAGGTATATACGATTATTACTATTATTAGGAAAAATATATTATTTTCTATCATACTCCAATAGTTACTAATTTTATAAATGGTATTTGTTATTAAATTCGAATTCATATTAAAATAAATTTCATATGAATCATATTTAAAGATAAAAATGTTAATTAAAATTAAGGGAATATACAATAAATTAAACATGTATTGTTTTATTTGTATAAGTATGAGAAGAGTAGGATTTGAACCCACGTAGTATGTATACAACAGATTTACAGTCTGCCGCTTTTGACCGCTCAGCTATCTTCTCGGTTTTATTTAAGTAATGCGTAATTTTATATTTAAGTATAAAAAAAATAATAATATTATTTTAAATAGTATAAAAAAAGATATGAAAGTTAATACTTTTTATTTTGATAAGCAAACAACAAATAAAAAATTAAATTTGATTTTTCCATTATATTCACCTAAAATTTCTTTTTTTCGTGTTTCAGGTTTATTTAAAACTAATAAAAAGCAAAATGGGATTAATCAAGGAATTACAATTCAATGCTTGGTTTCTAAAAATAAAGTGTTATTTACTTTATCTCCTAATATCCCATTTGTTTATATTTTTTAATATTATAGTAATAATTGTATATTAGATTTGTTATTAAATTCATACTTATGACATTAAGAATTAGTATTAGTTGTATAGTAATATCTACGGGTATAATTATTATTATTACTACGAAGATGATTATTATTTTTATATCTATATCTAGATGTTTTTTTAATACTAGTATTATAAAAAAAAATAAATTAATATATAAAATATAGAAATATGTATTTAAATAATTAATTAATTGGAATTCAATATCGAACTCATAGTATTGATACTCTGTATAATGTGTAAATATAAATGAAATAAAATATGGTATTATAATATAATGTGTATATAAAATATTTAATAATATAAAAAAAGAAAGATATATTAATATATATTTAATGTAAAAATATTCTTGTTTTTTCATTATTGAAGAAATGCTAATATATATCAAATATAATATTATTGGTATTAAAATATAAAAACTTAAAAAAAGAATATATTTAATATATATATAGGAGGTTGTAAAAAATGGTAAATTAATTTCAATGATTGGTATATATATGTTATTTTTTAAATTAGCATAGGTTAAAAGAAATTCGTTTTCTATTTGATATTGTAAATTAATATTTTCTATTTTTATTCTTTTTATTGGAGCAAGTATGAAAAGTAGTATAAGTTTATTATATTTTATTATAATTAAAATAGTACTAAATATTAGCATTGTAATAATTATTATTTTATAGTAAATTTCTTTTATATAAGTTGTAAATAAGTGCAAGTAATACAATGATAGGTGGCTGAGTGGTCTAAAGCGCTAAATTTGAAATTTAGTATTCGTGGGTTCAAATCCTGCCCTATCCTTTAAGAGTATGGTGGAATTGGTAGACACGTTAGATTTAGGATCTATTGACCTAGTCGTGCAGGTTCAAGTCCTGTTACTCTTATGTTTAGGGTTAGTAACTCAGTTGGTTAGAGTGTTGGTTTGTCACGCCAAAAGTCGTGGGTTCAAATCCCATCTATCCCGTAACTCACTTGGTGGAATTGGTAGACACGACAGACTTAAAATCTGTTGCCGTTATGGCGTGTAGGTTCAAGTCCTACAGTGAGCATTTGTATATTACCTATACAAATTATTATGTATTTAATATTAGTTAAATATTTTTATTATTTTTATTATTTAAAAAAAAATAAAAAATTTAAATTTTTTATTTTAGTAGATTTAATTTTTTTTTTAATGCAAAAATATTTTAGATTGTTAATATTACGTAAAAAAATATTAAAATATAGAAATTTATTAAAAAAAATAAAAAATGTAACTCTTGTAAATTCACGTATTTCTTATTTAATTAGATTAGATTTATTTTTAAAACAAAAATTAAATGAATATAATGATTTTATTATTACTTTTCTTCCTAGTCAGTTATTACCAATGGGAAATCGTAAAAAATTTTATAATTTACTGAATAAAAAATTTAAACGTTTTTTTTTAATAATAAAGAAAAAATTAAATAAAAAATTTTTTTTTTTTTATTTGGTACAATTATTTAGAAAAATTAAATTTTTATTCGTAAAAAGTGATGCTTTTTTAAATAAAAAAAATTTTTTATTTGATTTTTTTAGTGTTCTTTCATTAGAATCTAAATATATTTCTTTATTACAAATTTATAAACAACATATTAAAAAAGACAATTTTGTACGAAATAGATTTTTATCTTTTTTTAATATGATTTCTTTTTTTTTATATAGAATAGATTATTATTTATTTAAATCATTATCATTTATTTCATTAGTAGAAGTTAGAAATTTTGTGTTTAAGCATGGTATTATTGTAAATAATGTTAAAGTACAAACAATTAATTTTTTTTTATGTAAATATGATTTAGTAAAATTACCTGTAATATTCACTTCTGCTTTTGAAAATAAATTTATTTTTGCACTTAAGTATTATTTTAATTTTATCAGTACTTACTCCTATAAAAAATATGTAAATATAAAAAAAATATATTATATAGCGCTATACAGTTTAGTAAAAAAGGCAACATTAAATGGATTATATTTAACAACGTTAAAAAAAAAAATAAATGTTATTTATAGTTCATATATATTTTTATTAGATGATCTTTTTTCTTTTTTTTTAAAACAAAAAAAATCTTCTTTTGTTTCTTTATATAATTTTGATACTTTAAATAATTTAAAAGATCAATATAAAATAGAATATCAATTTCCATTTTTTTTAAATATGAAAAAAAAAGATTTATTTTTCAATACAAATGTTAGATATCTTGGTAATGTTTCTTATTTTCTAAAAAGGACAATACAAAAAAAGCAAAGTAATTTATTTAATTTAACAAACGTTGCTAATTATCTTGATTTATTTTTTTATTTTTTTAAATTTAAAATATTATTTTACTATATCCGAAATAATAAATTAGTAGTTTCTCCTAATATAATAATACGATTGGTAGAAGAACAAAAAAAATTATTTTATTATTTTTCTATATTATTTCATATTAATGTAACTCAATTTATGTAGATAGCTTAATAAATTAGCCGAGATAGTCTAATTGGTAAAACCATGGATTCATGCTCCATATTTGTGGGTTCAAGTCCCGCTCTCGGCATATTAAAATTTAATATAGGCAGGTAGGGGGTATAAGTTTTATTTATTTATTTATATACATAAACAATGGTAACAGAATTTAAACAAATTGGAGCAGGTTTAGCGACTATTGCACTTTCAGGAGTAGGAGTAGGAATTGGTATTATTTTTGGTAACTTATTAGATTCCGTATCAAGAAATCCAAGTATTGCAAAATTATTATTTAATTATGCTATTTTAGGATTCGCATTAACAGAAGCTATTGCATTATTTACAATTATGATTGTTTTTTTATTAATGGCATAATTTTATGCTTTATTTAGCATACATAGCTCAGTCGGTAGAGCATCTGACTTTTAATCAGCTGGTCGCAGGTTCGATCCCTGCTGTGTGCATTTGTTTTATTATTTATATTATGTTTTGTAATAAAATACAAGACGGATGTTTTTTAAAATTAGTATTCTATTAAAGTTTAGTTGTAGTTATTTATTATAATGTTTTTATTTCAAAGTAACTATATTCTTTTATGGACCCGTAGCGCAGTGGTAGAGCAATCCCCTCATAAGGGATGGGTCGTGGGTTCGATTCCTGCCGGGTTCATATTGATATAGTTTTGTTATTAGTACAAAAAGAGATTAATGTATTGTTATCTGTATTATTTAATTAATAAGTGCTATTATGTTTAATGCTCTTTTTTATTATTTTATGGTATGGAAAGTTGGCACAAATGTATAAAAAATAAATATTAGTATGTAGCATTTACTTTTTATAATTACATTTACTTAGAACTATATTATTTTATAAAATTCTTAGCTCAATTGGTAGAGCAGATGCCTTCTAAGCATTTGGTTATAGGTTCGAGTCCTATAGAATCCATGATTATTTTTTATTTACTTTTATTTTTTATGAACAATATTAATTTCGAACATTATTTATTATTGAGTGTGCCTAAATTATTATTTTCTATACGTAAGAATAATAATTTTTTATTTCTTAGAACGCATAAATTGTACGCAGTTATGATCGCATATTTCTTATATAAAGATTTAAATAGTCAATTTAAATCTCTAATTGATTTTACATGTGTTGATTATTCTTTAAAAAAGAAAAGATTTAATTTAGTTTATCATATTATTTCTATTTTTTATCATTTTAGAGTTTTTTTTAAATTTTTTATTATGGAATTAGAGTCCATGTATTCATTAGTTTATATTTATCCTAATATTTCTTGGTACGAAAGAGAATGTTGGGACTTTTTTGGAGTTTTTTTTATTAATAATGTAAATTTAAGACGTATTCTATTAGATTATGGGTTTGTTGGACATCCTCTAAGAAAAGATTTTCCATTAACAGGATTTGTTGAATTAGTATATAGTGTTTTTTATTTTAGTGTAGTACAAAAAAAAGTAAATCTTAGTCAGTCTTTTAGAAAATATGAAACAACTTCTGCATGGTTAATATAAAAATATGTTGAATTTATTAGTGTAAAATTAATAAAAATTAATAAGGAATGGTTGATCTTTTTAATAGAGGTATTTAAAAATTAATATTAATTATTATGACCTTTTCGTCCAGTGGTCTAAGACAGTTCCTTTTCACGGAGAAGACACGGGTTCAAACCCCGTAAAGGTCATTGTTTTTTTTTATAATTTAATGTTGGTTTGATTTATTAAATATATAATAGAAAATCGTATTTTTAATGTTTAATTATTAACTTCTAAATGTTTTTTTTATACTTATTAATAATTCATTAATTAAATGGTTTTTATAAAAGAATAATATTTTTGAAAAATATTATTCATTTTTGTTTGGGTTTTATTCTGGCTCGGAGTGAATGCTTGTAACAGGCTTAACACATGCAAGTTGTACGTTTTTTTACTAATAAAAAAAAATTATTATTAATAATAGTTATAAAAATGTAGCGAACGGGCGTAAAAAATATGTTGAGGATACCTTTAAGTTTGGAATGTATATTTTTATAGAATATGAATTCCAAAAAAGATGTATAACATCGCTTAGAGATTTTCATATATAGTTTTAGGTAGTTGGTGGGATTAAAAGCTTACCAAGCCAATAATGCTTAGCTGTTCTGGGAGGTTGTTCAGCCGCATGGGAACTGAGAAACGGTCCTAATTTCATTTGAAATCAGCAGTGGGGAATCTTGGTCAATGGGCGCAAGCCTGAACCAGGTATGTTATGTGAGTGAGGACGGCGCATTTAGTCGTAAAACTCTTGCCTTATGGAAGATAATGACTGTACATAGGAGCAAGCGCTGGCCAATACTCGTGCCAGCCGCCGCGGTAATACGAGTAGCGCAAGTGTTACTCTCCTTGACTGGGCGTAAAGGGTGCGTAGGTTGTGTAGTAAGTTTTAAGTTAAATTTTATATTTATGATAATATACTTTTAATACTATTACGCTAGAGTTAATTGGAAGATAATGGAACGTCTATAATCAGAGTTGAAATACGTTAAAGATAGATGGAACTCCGATGGCGAAAGCAATTATCTATGGTTAACTGACACTGAGGCACGAAGGCATAGGTATCGAAGCGGATTAGGTACCCGCGTAGTCTATGCTGTCAACGATGAGTGTTAAATGTTAGAAATTCTAATATTACAGCTAACGCGTTAAACACTCCGCCTGGGAACTACGATCGCAAGATTAAAACCTAAAGAAATTGACGGAGATCTGCTACAAGCAGTGGAACATGTGATTTAATTCGATACACCGCGAGAAATCTTACCAACCCTTGTCATATTAGATATAGATAGTAGATGTGTACTTGTACATAAATGTAAGTTCTATCTCTTTTTTAGACTTTAATATATTGATTGTTTTAAAATATCAATATTTTTTTTATCTAATACAGGTGTTGCATGGCTGTCGTAAGTTCGTGTTGTGAGGCGTTAAGTTAATTCTCATCAACGAACGAGACCCTCATTTATATTTAAGTATTCGTACAAAAAAACTATAAATTTAGGGGATGACGTCAAGTCATTATGGCCTTTATGGGTTGGGCTATCCATGTGTTACAAAGGTAATTACAATAAGAAGCAATAACGTGAGTTGGAGCAAATCTTTAAAAATTACCATATGTTCGGATTGTTCTCTGAAACTCGAGAACATGAAGCAGGAATTGCTAGTAATCGTAAATAATAACGTTACGGTGAATGTGTATCCAGATCTTGTACATACCGCCCGTCACGCCATGGAAGTTAGTAATTTTGTATAATATTATTAGATTTAATATAAAATAAAAATTAATTTTTGTTTGAATTAATAAATATAATATCCAAGAGATTGTTAATAACTGAGGTGAAGTCGTAACATGGTAGTCGTAGGGGAACCTGTGGCTGGAATAAGGTAAATAATCACATAATTTTGTATTTGTATTTGTATTTGTATTTGTATATTGATAAATGATATTATCGTCTGTGTTCATATTAACATAACAATCATTGTTATAAACAGTAAAAAAAAAATATATATGAGTATTTATTGGATACCTTGGTATATAATAAAAAACGTTATAATCGATAAAAAATAGCGAGAATAAAAAATTTTTCGTATGTAGCTATTTTCATTAAATATTAGTACACTAGTATTTAATCTTTTTTTTATTTAAATGAATTGAAACATCTTAGTAATTTAAATTAAAGAACACAACAGAGAATCCAATAGTAGTGGTGAGCGAATTTGGAATAGGGTGTAGTTGGATAAATTGGTTAAAATTAGATTGGAAAACTAAACAATAAAGGTGAAAGTCCTGTATAGCTAATTGCCATTATATAAAAAAGTAAAATGTTGCCAGGTAACAGTATTTGAATACAAACATACCACTTTTTAACCCTAATTATATATTATATAACCGATAGTGAACAGTACCGCGAGGGAAAGGTGAAAAGATCTTCTTAAAAAGAGTAAAAAGACCTTGAAAATAAATACTTATAAGCATTTGGAGCAATTTATAAAATTGTGACAATATACCTTTTGCATAATGGGTCAATGAGTATATTTATATAGCAAATATAATTCGTTAGATGTATATGTAGTTAATGCGAACTACTTATAGTTATATAAATATGACCCGAAGCCAAGTGATCTATTCATGATCAGGTTGAAGATACATAAGACCTATGTACTGGAGGACCGAACTCGTGTGTGTTGCAATACACTGGGATGAATTGTGAATAGGGGTGAAAGGCTAATCAAACTTGGAATAGCTGGTTTTTTGCGAAATTTATGGAGGTAAAGTATTGCTTTTGATTTATTTATTGTAAAGCACTTTATAACTGATGGGGAATTTTTCTTACTGATGTTATGAAAACTTTGAAGGTAAATAAAATTTATAGCAGTAATCGGAATAAAGGTGATAAGGTCTTTGTTCGAGAGGGAGACAGCCCAGACTATCAATTAAAGTCTCTAAATATTCCCTTAGTGAAATGAGAAGCCGAGTAAGTAAAAGATTTAGGATGTAGGCTTGGAAGCAGCCATCATTTAAAGAAAGCGTAAATGCTCACTGATTTTTTTTATTTGGTTTTGCAGATGTATAGAGACTAAAGGGAATTACTGAAATTATAGAATAATATTTAGTAGCAAAATGCTTTGTATACGTCAAAGATAAATTAAAGAAATTTATTAGTGTATCAAAGTTAATCATATTGACATGAGTAACTTAAATAATGTGAGAAACATTATCACCTATAGCCTAAGGGTTTCTAGTAAAAGGATTATCCAACTAGAGTTAGCCGATATCTAAGAAAAAAACCAAAGTTATTTTCAATGACAATGAGTATAAACTTACTCAGCCTTTATTATGTGTACAGATATTTTATTATAAACTATTATCTAGTTATTTTTAATTTATCTCTGGAAAATGCATATTATTTATTTGTTATTATTAGAGATCGTACCCGAAACTAACACAAGTAGGCAAGTAGAGAATACTAAGGTGAATGAGGTAATAATATTGAAGGAACTCGGCAAAATAACTCTGTACCTTCGGAAGAAAGAGTTTTTCAGTTAGATATTTTCTAATTGGAAAAAACAGAACAGGAGAGAACGACTGTTTATCAAAAACACAGGACTTTGCTAAATTGAATAAATGAAGTATTAAGTCTGACACCTGTCCGGTGCTGTTATTAGAAAAAGAAAGGTTTAAAAAGCTTTTTTTATAATAACCAGTAAACGACGGTCCTATCTTGAGGATCCAAAGGTAGCGAAATTCCTTGTCATTTAATTGATGACCTGCATGAATGGTGTAACGATTTTCTCACTGTCTCCAATATTAACTCAGTGAAATTGAATTTTCTGTGAAAATGCAGAGTACTAGCAGTTAGACGGAAAGACCCTATGCACCTTTACTATAATCATTTATCGTAGTTAATTTATTAATTATATAGGATATATATGTGAATTAAATTTTTATTTATTCAATCTTGTAATAATATTTTTTTAATGGTTAATTACTATTTATTAATAATAAATTAATGTGAATGATTGGTAGTTTGACTGGGGCGGTTGTCACCTAAATAGTAACGGTGATGTGCATAAAGTAAACTTCAACTATCTTGGTTTTAAAATATAATGGTATAAGTTTGCTTGACTGTTTAATTATCAGATTTAACAGGAACGTAAGTTGGTCATAGTGATCCGGTAATACTGAGTGGAAAGATTATCGCTCAACGGATAAAAGGTACGCTAGGGATAACAGACTTATGACTTCCCAGAGTCCGTATCTACGAAGTCGTTTGGTACCTCGATGTCGGCTCATCACATCCTGGAGTTGCAGGTGATTCCAAGGGTTTAGCTGTTCGCTAATTAAAGTGGTACGTGAGCTGGGTTCAGAACGGTGAGAACCAGTTCGGTCCCTATCTGCTGCTAGATGAAAAAAATAGAGGTGAACTTTTTTTTAGTACGAAAGGACTGAAAAAAGCATGCCTATGGTGTACCAATTGTTTATTATGTTATAAGCATCGTTGGGTAGCTACGCATGTTAGGATAATTACTGAAAACATATAAGTAAGAAGCCTGTACCTTTTGTTTTTTATGAGGTAGGCGGTAGAACACCGCTATATAGGTTAGGAGTGTAAGTAAAGTAATTTATTTAGCTTACTAATACTAATTACCAAAAATATTTTTTTTTGCTTTTATCTTAATTTTAATATTTTTGCTGCATAGCTCAGAGGTAGAGCAGTTGACTGTTAATCAATTGGTCGAAGGTTCAAGTCCTTCTGCAGCCGCTTTTTATATATAATAACAATAATAATTTGAATGTTTATTTTTTTTTATAAAAATTTAATTTTTTTTTTATTTTTTTTAGTTTTTCTTTTACTCACTATTGCTATCACTACATTAGTAGAACGAAAAGTAATGGCTTCTATACAACGTAGACGAGGTCCTAATATTGTGGGTATGTTTGGTTTTCTTCAACCTATTGCAGATGGTTTAAAGTTATTTATTAAGGAAATTATACTACCAAGTAATGCGAATCTTTTTATTTTTTTATTTGCACCGGTATTTACATTTTTTTGTAGCATAATGTTATGGGTAGTCATACCATTTGGTGAAGGTAAAGTTTTAATTGATTTTCCTTTTTCTTTACTATATCTTTTAGCGGTTTCGTCTTTAAGTGTTTACGGTATCATTTTTTCAGGTTGGTCTAGTAATTCTAAGTATGCTTTTTTAGGAGGGTTACGTTCTGCAGCACAAATGATTTCATATGAAGTTTGTATTGGTTTTATTTTTATTATTATGATAATGATGAGTGATAGTTTTAATTTAATTGATGTTGTTATTAATCAATCGCATGTCTGGTTTATTGTACCATTATTTCCATTATGGTTAGTTTTTTTTGTTTCTGCGTTAGCAGAGACAAATAGGGCACCTTTTGATCTGCCAGAAGCAGAAGCTGAATTAGTAGCAGGTTATAACGTGGAATATTCTTCTATTGCATTTGCTCTTTTTTTTTTAGCTGAATATGGTAATATTGTATTAATGAGTTCATTATTAACTCTTTTTTTTTGGGGTGGTTGGTTGTCTTTTTCTATTTTTTCATTTATTCCTGATTTTATTATATTTGCATTGAAAGTAACAATGCATGTTTTTATTTTTGTTTGGATTCGTGCTGCTTTTCCACGTTATAGATATGATCAATTAATGAAATTAGGGTGGAAAGTTCTAATGCCAATAAGCGTGTTATTTGTTTATATTGTAGGTTTTATTCTTTTAAATCTTTATATTATTTTATAATTGATATTAATATGTATAACTATTTAAATACAAAATATGTTGGAAATATAAAAAAAAAAAATAAATCTTTTGATTATTTTTATTGGAAATATATTTATGGTGATATTATTATTTCTAAATTTATTAATTTTTTAGTAAAAAGTGGTTATAAAAATCGAGCAATAAAATTTTTTTTTAAAGCACTTTCTAATCTAAAGAGTAAGTTTGGAATTAATCCAATTTTACTGGTTAAGTATATTATTTTAAAACGAAATGTATTACACAAAGTAACAAAAAAAAAAGTAAAACAAAAAACCTTTTTTTATTTACGATTATTGGATTTTGAAAAACAAATAAGTAGTACTATTCGTAAAATAATGGTTCTTGTTCTTCATTTAAAAGAAAAAAAACAATTAAAATTGTGGCAAAGTATTTTTTTAATATTATTAAATTTTTGTATATTAAAAAATAAAAAAAAAGTAGACCATTCATTTGTGGTTAATAATAATTTTTTTTTTTGTATTAGTAAATTACTTGGTTCTTTTTCAATATTACGTTTTTTTGATAATTTAAAGATTAAATTTTTTTCTTTTTATAATCTTATTAAATCTAATATATATTTATTAAATTGTTTATTTGAATTTATTATTTATATTAAAAATATTTGTTTAGTTAATTTACATTCTATTACTTGTTTAGACAATATTTTTATTTTAAAATTAATTAGTTATTCTAAGTTACTACGTTATTACATTAGTCACTTTCGTCGTTTATTACTAAATTTACAAATAACATTTAGTAATAAACTTTTTAATTATAAATCAAAAATTGAATTTATTTTTATTACATTTTTAAAATTAAAACGAAAATATGTACTTAATAAAATGTATAAATTTAAAAAATTTATGTTTTTAAAAAAACAATTATTAAAAAATAAAGTATTATTTCGAAATAAATATAAACAACATTTTTTAACACGTTTTTTTTTTAAAGAATTAAACGATTTAAAGAAAGCTTCTAAATTTAAAAATTCATTTTTAAATTTTAAATTAAGAAATAAAAAAAAAAAAGAACTTAGCCTTGGTACACGTATACATGCAAAACATGATATACGATTACGACACAGAAAAATATTTTTTAGGGTTTCTAAGTATGGACAAATTAAATAATATAATAATTATCTTTCTCTCTTATTAATGGCAGTACCAAAAAAAAAAAAAAAAAAAAAATTTACTTTGTTAAAACGTATTCATAAAAAAATACAAAAGAAAATGATTTTAAAATAAAACTCGATAGCTCAGTGGCAGAGCATTGGACTGAAAATCCTTGAGCGATGGTTCGATTCCATCTCGAGACATTTATTTTTTATGTATTGTTGTGTTCCTTTTTATTATTCAAGTTACTTTTGTTATAAATATATTATTATTCAAATTAATAAATAAATGAGCTATTTAAAAACATTAGAAAAATTTTCGATAGGTAAAATAAAATCTATTCAAGATAACGTTATTATTGCTACAGGACTTGAAAATGTTTTCGTAGGAGAAGTAGTAAAGTTTAAATCACAAGAATCTAATTTACTAGGACAAGTACTTAACTTAGAAAAAAGTCAAGTACGTATTGTAATGATTAATGGTAATCAATCAAATTTAAAAAGTAATGATTTAGTATATCGTACATATAAAGATGTCAAAACAAAAGCAGGATATGGTGCTTTAGGAAGAGTTGTCTCACCATTAGGAGAATGTTATAATGAAGAAGATTTTGATGAATTAACATATTTATTTAATGATATTTCATTAATAGAAGATGTTTCGGTAGAAGTACCAGCTCCTGGTATTATTGAAAGGGAACCTGTAAGAGTTCCTTTTTTAACAGGTATTAACGTAATAGACTGTTTAATACCAGTAGGATGTGGACAAAGAGAATTAATAATTGGGGATCAAAATACAGGAAAAACATCTCTTGCTATTTCTACTATTCTTAACCAACGTCTTGTTAATAATGTAATTCATAAAAAATGGAGAAATTTAGAAGATGAAATAAAAATTGACCGACATAGTAATTTTATTACATGTATTTATGTTACTGTAGGTACTAGAAGATCAGAAGGTGCTCGAATTAAAAAAACATTAGAGAAAATGGGGGCTTTGAATTATACAGCAATGGTATTTTCTCATGCTGATCAAGCTGCAGCATTACAATTTATGGCACCATATGCAGGATGTGCTATTGGAGAATGGTTTAGAGATAGAGGTTATCGTGCTATTGTGGTATATGATGACTTATCACAACATGCAGTTGCATATAGACAAATGTCTTTATTACTAAAAAGACCACCAGGACGAGAAGCTTATCCAGGAGACGTATTTTACGTACATTCCCGTTTATTAGAAAGAGCGGCTCAACTACATAGAAATAAAGGGGCAGGAAGTTTAACAGCTTTACCTATTATTGAAACAAAAGGTGGAGATATTTCTGCATATATTCCAACTAATGTAATTAGTATTACAGATGGACAAATATTTTTATCTTCACAATTAGGTAATCAAGGAGTTAGACCTGCGGTTAATGTAGGATTATCTGTAAGTAGAGTTGGTTCCTCTGCTCAGTATAGTAGTGTTAATGGTATTTCTAAAAAAATAAAAGCAGATTATAGTTTATTTAAAACTTATGAAACTGTTGAAAAATTAGGAGGTGAAATAGATCCTATAGTATTGTCATATATTATTCGTGGTAAACGAATTAATATTTATTTTCAACAATCTCTTTATGAAACATTAAGACTTTATCAACAAGTAGTATGTTTATTTGCATTAGCTGAAGGTTTTGTAGATGAAGTAGAAATTTCATGTGCTAGTAATTTTTTTGGTTTATTATTTAATGTACAATTAGCAGGTAAATATTTAGACGCTAAATATTATCCTTTTGTTTCATATCTAAATGAAATGGAATGCTTTTTTGTAAGTTATGAAATCGATTTCTTTAGAAAAGATTTAAGAGCTTGGGTATCTAGTTATAAGGTTTTTTTTTTAAAAAATATACAACCTAGAATATTAGCAGATAAAAAAAAATTATTTTCTAATATCTTTTAATTAATTAAGTTTGTTTTCATTTTTCCTTTTCTTTTTCTTTAATTAAATAATGACTTATATACAAAATACTTATACCTCTGTTTCAACAAATAATATTAAATTTAAACAAAATTCATTTTTTGATCTTTTTTTTGATAAATTTCGGAATTTATTAGATGATTATATCGTAAACTATGCGATTAAGTATAGTTTCTATTTTTTATTTATGTTTTTTTTTTTTTTTGAATTTGCTTCTTTTTTTTTATCTTTTTCTTCTTATTATATATGTTATATCTTTAATGATTTAATAATGTATCTATTTGATTTGTCATCTTTATTATTTAATCCTAATTTAGTAGTTATTTATTCGAATTTATTATTATCATTTTATTCTCTTTTTCAGTTCCATATATTATTTAGTACTTTTTTATACATAATTTGTTTTTTTTTTATACTTTTTATAATGGATGTGACAATTATTGAATTTAAATCTTTAAAACAAGTAGATTTAATTTTTATTTTTTTATTTTTTTTTTTATGTATACTACATCCTATTTTTGGTTTTTTTTTATTTTTTGGTAACTTGAAAGAAGAGGAAGAAAGAAGTGTAGAACAAGATGAAGATTGGTATTCTGTTATTTATTTTTGTATATTTTTTCACTTTTTTTTCTTGTGTATGATTCAACATATATTAATTACTTTTTTTGGTCTTTCTTTTTCATTTGTAGCTTTATTTTTTTTACCTTTTGTTTTTTTATTATATATGTAGTATATAATATGGACTAATGTGGATATAGTTTAGTGGTAGAGCGTCGGTTTGTGGCACCGAAAGTGTGGGTTCAATTCCCGCTATCCACCCGCTTTTTATGTATAATTAATTATATGATTTTCCATTTAATAATTCCTTTTCTTTTATTTATTATTGGTATTTTTGGTATTTTTTTAAGTAGAAAAAATATTATTTTAGTTATTATGTCATTAGAATTATTATTATTATCTATTAACTATTATCTTATTTTTTTTTCTTATTTTTTAGACGATTTATTAGGACAAGTTTTTTCTCTTTTAATACTGAGTGTAGCAGCATCCGAATCAGCTATAGGATTAGCTATTATTATTTCGTACTATAAAATATATACCTTATAGTTTTAGTGTAGTAGCAGGGTCGACTAACTGGTTAGGTTATCAGACTCATGATCTGAAGATGTAGGTTCGAATCCTGCCCCTGCTAAAAAACTCGATAGCTCAGTGGTAGAGCATTGGACTGAAAATCCTTGAGCGATGGTTCGATTCCATCTCGAGACATTTAATTTTTTTTTTTATTTTAATGAAATTATTTAAATTTTATATTTTAAATGAGATAATACTTATTAATGCGGATGGATCAAGTGGGACTATTTTTTCAGTAATTGACTTTAATTATTGTTGTAATTATTATAATTTAGAAACTTATATTATTTAATAATGAAAATTCAATTACTGTATCAAAAAGTTTATTTTAAATCTAGTGAATGGAAAGAATTAATTTCTTTTATTTCTACTTTGTTTTCAGATGTTTCTATTTTTTTACTTTCTAAAAACCATGTTATTATGTCATTAAAACAAATGAAACTTAATTTTTTAGGAGAATGTTTAATAATCGAAATTTCAACTTCTTTATTGACCAATACTAATTTTAATGATTTAATGTTAAAAATTGAAAATAAATATGGTGCACGTTTGTTTTTTATTGGTTATTTATTTAATAATAATTTTATTAATAAATTACAAATGAATAGGTATTTAACATACTTTTTATTCCGTATACAAAATAAAATGGCATTATCTAATTTACATAATCTTTCTTTATATGAGTTATTTAAGTATTTTAAAATACAAGAAATAAAACTAAATATAGGTTTGTTCTTTTTTAAAAATAATTGTTTAAAAACAGTTCATAGTTATTATTATTAATATGACAACAGTCCGACAATTATTTTATTCATATAAAAGAAAAGATAAAAAAAAAAAAAGTTATGTACCACGATTAGATTCATGTCCACAAAAAAAAGGAACTGTACAAAAAGTTTTTATTCAAGCGCCAAAAAAACCAAATTCTGCAAAACGAAAAGTAGCAAGAATTAAGTTAAGTTCTAATAAGCTAATTACTTGTCATTTACCTGGTATAGGACATAATCTGCAACAACACTCAGTGGTACTTGTTCGCGGTGGTAGATGTCAAGATTTAATAGGGGTTCGTTATAAACCAATACGTGGTTTATTTGATTTTGCACCTGTTAAAGGTCGTAAAACAAGAAGATCAAAATATGGAATTAAAGGTAAACCGGAAAATTTAAAATAAGTTATTTTTTTTTATATTAATCTATAAATGTTTTTTTATTCTTTTTTAGATAATAATAATAATTATAAGGAAAGGAGTTAAATTACTTTCTTTAATTTTAGATTTTTTATATGTTTTATTTTATTTCATACTGTATACTAATGGGTGTAGCCAAGTGGTAAGGCGGTGGATTTTGATTCCATGACCATAGGTTCGATTCCTATCACCCATAAAATGGTAGTTTGTTAATCAATTGATTCAATTAGGTATTTACTTAATATATTTCTATTTTTTATATTTTAAATTTTATTTTTTTTTTTATTCTCTTTTTCTTTTTTTTATTTTTTATTATTTTATTATAGTAATAATATATATTCTAACCGTTATTAGAATCATGTTTATGTATTAGTTTATATAAACTTTTCATTTTATATTATTATAAAATGTACGACTTTACAAAACGATGGATTTTTACAACAAATCATAAAAGAATAGGTCTTTTATATTTATTTTTCGGAGTCTTTAATGGTGTACTAGCGGTATTATTATCCATGTTAATGCGTTTAGAATTAGCATTTCCAGGAGATCAAATTTTATTTGGTGAATATCATTTTTATAACATGATTACAACAGTTCATGGAGTTTTAATGTTATTCGTTGTAGTAATGCCTATATTATTTGGTGGTTTTGGTAACTACTTTTCCCCAATACTAATAGGAGCACCTGATATGGCATTTCCGAGACTAAATAACTTCAGTTTTTGGTTATTACCTGGTGCTATTTTATTAGCTGTCTTATCTACATATGCAGAAGGAGGACCAGGTACAGGATGGACAGTATACCCACCTTTATCTTCACTACAATCTCATTCAGGAGCAAGTGTAGATTTATTAATTTTTAGTTTTCATTTAGTAGGAGCTGGTTCAATAATAGCAGCTATTAATTTTATCTGTACTATTTTTTATTACAAAAACGAAGCTATGTTCAATAAAGATTTACCTCTTTTTGTATGGTCAGTAGCAATTACATCTTTTTTAGTAATTGTGGCAATTCCAGTACTAGCAGCAGCTATTACCTTGTTACTGTTTGATAGGAATTTTAATACTTCTTTCTATGACCCCGTAGGAGGTGGAGATGTTGTTTTATATCAGCATCTTTTCTGGTTTTTTGGACATCCTGAAGTATATATATTAATACTTCCAGGTTTTGGAGTAGTCAGTCATATTATTGCTACTTTTTCAAAAAAAAGAGTATTTGGACATGTACCAATGATAGCAGCTATGTTAATGATTGGTTTAATTGGTTTTATTGTTTGGGCACATCATATGTATACTTCTGGTATAGATACTAGTACAAAAGCATATTTTACAGCAGCAACAATGGTAATTGCAATACCTACAGGTATTAAAGTTTTTAATTGGATTGCTACTATGTGGGGTGGTTCTATTTGGATGTATACACCTATGTATTTTGCAGCAGGATTTATTGTTTTATTTACTGTTGGGGGTATTACAGGTATTATTTTATCAAATGCAGGTATTGATACTTCTATACATGATACATATTATGTAGTAGGACATTTTCATTATGTTTTATCTATGGGAGCTGTTTTTGCTATTTATGGAGCTTTTTATTATTGGTGGGGTAAAATGACTGGATTGAGTTATTCTGAGTCATTAGGACAAGCACATTTCTGGATGACTTTTATTGGAGTAAATTTTACATTTTTTCCAATGCATTTTTTAGGATCTGGTGGAATGCCTCGACGTATTCCTGATTATCCGGACATGTATCAATATCATAATACATTATCTTCATTTGGGGCATTTATATCATTCTTTAGTTTATTTTTTTTTTTTTATGTAGTATATTGCTCTTTTACAGATCAAGTAAAATCACCAAGAAATCCGTGGATCTTTATAGATTATAACGACTTAATTGATAGAATGATAGGTGTAATATATTATGTAGAAAAATATGGAGCATTTGGAAAAGAAGAACCTAAAACTATTAGTCCTGATTTTATAGAAAAATGGATCAGTTTCAATTATGTAACAAATAGATATGTAATTTCTGCAGAATCTATCAAGACAACGACATTAGAATGGACTTTAACATCACCACCGTACCTACATACTTTTGTAGTACCTCCTAAATTATTTACTACAGGTAAACACTATTTTGAGTATAGATGGAATGCTATATTAAACAAAAAAAGAAAATTTATACCTCTTTATATAGGTAAAAAAGAAACAAGAAATCATTTTTATACAACTATTTATATTACTTATAACCCATTAGTTTCTAATTGGAAAATATTTGGTAATAATTCTCTTACTAATTAATTAGTCTTTTAGACATCAAAGGAATCTATAGTTTAATAGGTAAAAACAACATTATATGTTAATACAGGTTCGATCCCTGTTGGATTCTATTTTAGTTTATTTACGAATAATATGTTTTATCTTATTTGGTTCATTTTTGGTATATTTAATATGCTTTTTTTTGGGGTTATTAATATCCCGCTGTTTAAGTATTTTTGTGACATCCCCACATATGTACCAGGTGCAGACATACTGGATTTGTCAACTGCAAAATTATACGTATTATCAAATGTAGAAAATAATATTTTTTATTTAAGTGATTTTTTTATTTTTACAAATTCATTTTCTTTTATTTTTTTATTTTCTAATTCTTTTTTTTATTTGTTACATTTTTTTGATTTCTTTTTCACTAATATAAACATTTCTTTTAATTATGATTATGTTGAAGTTTTATTTCAAACAAGTACTTCTAATTATAATTTTATTGAATTTTGTACATTACAAAAATATATATATGTAATACCAAATGAAACGCATTTAATTTTTTTTCGTATGTATAACTCTATTCCATTTAGTATTAGTGGTATTAGCATATACCTAATATACCCATCTGATTATATGGTATATTTTAATAAAGTTCAATGCTTTTGTTTTGAGGAATTACTTTTATACCCTTATGAATCTATTGATTTACCTGTCGTTTTTTTTATTTCAAATGAAATATTAAATTTCGTAGACTTTTTTTATTCTAATAAGTTATATTTATCATATCTGTTTTTGCTCAGATAATATATAAAGATAAGTGTTTTTTAAGAAATTATTAGCTTCTAGTTTGTTTAATAGTTTTAATCTTAGTTCTTCCACGCTTGTGCAATATAAAGTATTTAGATATGATCCGTTTATTAATGCAGAACCATGGGTACAACTGTATTTCATCAGTAATGAGCAACAGTCTTCTATGCTATTAGATAATTTATTTTATTTAAAAAATGAAAAAGATGAAAGTATTTCGTTTAGACGTTCATGTAGAGAAGGTATATGTGGTAGCTGTGCTATGAATATTAATGGCGAAAATGTGTTAGCATGTCTATACATTATGAAAGAACATATTAGTGTATTAAACAATGAAATACGTATATTTCCTTTACCACATATGCCTGTAGTTAAAGATTTAATAGTTTGTATGAAACATTTTTATTTACAATATAAATCAATTAATCCTTTTTTATTGAAACATAATCTTGCATACATAATATTAAATTTAAAAAAAAATATTAATTTATTCTATTTTAATACTTCTTTAATAGTTTCTTTACCTATTAAGGAAAACATACAGTATGATAGAGTATTATTAAATGGTTTATACGAATGCATTTTGTGTGCTTGTTGTTCAACCAGTTGCCCAAGTTATTGGTGGAATAAAGATAGATACTTAGGACCAGCTATATTGCTTCAATCGTACAGATGGCTAATTGATTCGAGAGATGATTTTTTTTTTAGTCGTTTATCACAGGTAAATGATGCTTATAAAGTAGGTAGATGTCATTCTATTTTAAATTGCGTTTCTTGCTGTCCAAAAGGGTTAAATCCAGCAGAAGCGATTAATAATATTAAACTGTTGATTCATATGAATCAAGATTAGTATATATTTTGATATAAATAATAAGAAATAATAATAAATAATATGTTTTTTTACATTAATAATATTCCTGTTTATAGCTATAAAGAATACAAAATATTTACAATTATTCAATTTTGTGATTTATTATATATTATAATACCTCGTTTTTGTTACCATGAGCAATTGTCCATTGCAGGTAATTGTAGAATGTGTTTAGTTGAATTAAATAATGGTATAAAACCTGTAATTGCGTGTGCTACCAATATAGGTGTTGGTATTGAAATACTGTTAGATTCTTTGTTAGTAAAGAAAGCTAGGGAAAATGTACTTGAATTTCTATTAATCAATCATCCATTAGATTGTCCTATATGTGATCAAGGAGGAGAATGTGATTTACAAGAACAAACGATCTTGTATGGTAGTGATAGAGGTCGTTTCAATGAAATGAAAAGATCGGTTGAAGATAAGGCATTAGGACCGATAGTTAAAACTATTATGACACGTTGTATACATTGTACTCGTTGTATTCGTTTTTCAGATGAAGTATTAGGTACTAAAGAGTTAGGTGTGATAGGGCGTGGGTCTAGTAGTGAGATTAAGATGAATAATTCTTTTTTTTTAGATAGTGAGCTTTCTGGTAATATTGTAGATATATGTCCTGTTGGAGCGTTAACATCAAAACCGTTTGCATTTACTGCACGTCCTTGGGATTTAAAAAGTATTGAAACAATAGATACGTTAGATTCATTACATAGTAATATTAGAGTTGACATTAAAGGTAATAGAATCCTGCGTATTTTACCTAGAATTAATAAACAAATTAATGAAAATTGGATTTCTGATTATATTCGTTTTAGTTATGAAAGTATACAATCATTTCGTTTAAAATATCCATTAGTTTCATTTAAAAGTGGTTTAGTAGAATTAGGAGTTAATGAACTGTTAATACGTTTGAGTTGGGAGCAATGTTTTGAATTTTATAAAGTTTTATTTAACTTTAAAAACATAAATGCGTTTAATTTTATTATCTCAAGTGGTATTGGTTTATTCCATGCGAATTTATTTTATTTTTTTTCTCGTCTTGTTAAAAATAGTATGTTTTTTATCGAACGATTATTTCCTTTTAATATTGATATTAGAGAATCTTTTTTTGTTGATGCATTTGGTATTTTTATCAAATCTAATTTTTTTATTTTTTATGATTTAGATTTAAAAAATAATTTTTCAGTTTTTAATTCTAAGATTTTAAGTTCATTAAGTAATTCATTTTATAAAAAATATATATTTTATATAGGGAAGTGTATAAGTAATCCTATACATGATATACATGTAGGTAATTCTTTTCTTTCTTTTTTTTTATTATTACGTGGTAAAAGTTTAACGAATTCTTATTATTTTAGATTACTCAGTAAGAACCTTAGTCTTAATTTATTTAGTTCAGAAACACGGTTTGATGGTTTTTTACGGGATTTAGGAATTTTTGATACGGTTAAAATAAATAATTTTAATTTTTATTCGAATATTTCAGGTTATTTTGAATTTGGATTAAACAGTGATATGTCATTGCAGAGTCAAGATAAAGGTAATATATTATCTTATTATTATAAAACAACAAAAGTACAAGATAATAATACTTTTCTGTATCATGGTAATTACTTACCTATATTAGAAGAAGAATGTAGTGGTAATTATATATTTCTGCCCAGTTCTAATTTATTTGAAGTAGAAGATATCTATATTAATATTTTTGGAGATCTACAAACAAGTAACCAAGTGATTGATTTTTCGGAAAAAGAAGAAATTAAATCTGATTTTTACATCTTGAAAAATATTTTTTTTAATTTTTTTTATAATTTTACAAAAAGGAATAATGTTTCTTTTTTTTATTCTTTCGATTTAATTTCGGGTGAGTTGTTACATTTTTATTTTAATTATTTTTTACTTACTTTTGATTATGTTCCATATTTATGTAATTATAATAAAAATTCTTTTTTTTTATCTGAGAAAAAGAATTTTTATTTTTTTTATTCAAAATTGACAAATTCAAATATTAAAGATTCTTTTTTTGTACGATATTCAAGTACATTACGTACTTTTTATAAATTAAGAAGTAAAAAAGAAAGCCATTCTTTTTTTTAAATAATAATAAGGTCTTTTTTTCTTTTATATTTAATGAAAAAACAAAATTTATTTTCTAAAAAATTTAAAAATCCACAGATGCTTAATTATTGGGATGAATATTTAAAAATGGATGTAAAGTATACATCTTCTCGTAGATATGTTCATTATTTTAATGATATTGCTTATACACCGTGGCCTTTTCATATTAGTTTGATTGTATTTTTAATGTTATTTTTTACAGTTTTATATTTGCATCATTTTGCATGGGCAGGTAAAGCAGCATTATCTGCTTTAGTACTAATGTTAATACCTATTTATTTTTGGATATTAGAGTTACATTACGACAGTGTTTATCTAGGTAAATTTAATTTTAAAGTCAGAAGAGCAATGGTTGGTGGATTTTTGTTATTTCTAGTATCAGAAGCAGCTGTTTTTGCAAGTTTTATATGGGCATATTTTGATAGATATTTTCATACTCCAGCACAAATGGGTGGTACATTAGCACCGTTAGGAATAGAATTAGTTTCTTGGAATGCATATCCATTATGGGGTTGCTTCGTATTATTAGCATCAGGATGGGCGTGTAATCAAGCATATTATGCAGCTAGAGGAGGGTCAAGTACTATTTTTTATTTATGGAGTGTTTACGGTATTGCATTAGGAGTTATGTTCGTATTGTTTATACAATTATCTGAATACGTTTCAACGAATACATTATCTATTTCAGACAGTGTAGTAGGGTCATGTTATTATTTAATTACTGGATTTCATGGTTTACATGTATGTATTGGTTTAATTTTTTTATCTATTGCTACTGTACAATTAGATAGTTATACAATTGATAGAGATCGAATATTAGTTTATGCATTAGCATTAACATATTGGCATTTCGTAGATTGGATTTGGTTATTTGTATATCTTTTTTTATATGTAATAAATGGTAGTATTATGTATTTTGATACTAATTTAATTAATAATTATTGGAAATAGGAAAGTAGTTTAGTGGTAAAACAATGGTCTCCAAAACCATCGATAGAGGTTCGATTCCTTTCTTTCCTGTTTCATTTATAACATAGTTTTGCAAGAAGGTTGAATTCAGTAAGTAGCTCAAGCGGTGGAGCATACGGTTTGGGACCGTAAGGTTATGAGTTCAAGTCTCATCTTACTGATCTTCTTGTGTTTTTTATATCTTTAATATAATCAACATGCTTAATTCATTACGATATTTATATTTATATGAACTTATTAGAGGTCTTTTTATAGCATTTAAAAATGTATTTGCTAAAAAAGTAACAATTAATTATCCTTTTGAAAAAGGAGCAATATCTCCTCGTTTTAGAGGGGAACATGCACTACGTAGGTATTCTAACGGTGAGGAACGATGTATTGCTTGTAAACTATGTGAGGTGGTATGTCCTGCTCTTGCGATTACTATTGATGCAGCAGTACAGTATAATGGAAGTAGACAAACTACTCGTTATGATATTGATATGACTAAATGCATTTATTGTGGTTTATGTCAAGAAGCTTGTCCTGTTGATGCAATAGTGGAAAGCTTTAATTTTGAATATTCTACATTTACACATGATGAGTTACTTTATGATAAAAAAAAATTATTATCAAATGGAGATAAGTTTGAAATTGAAATTTATTTAAATTTAAAAAAAGAAATTCTATATAGATAATAATGTATTTACTAATTTTATTTTTTCTTTTTACTTCTTTTTTTATTGCATTTTTTTTTGGTCGTTTATTTAGTCGTCTTTATATTGGATGGTTTTCTAGTATTTGTGTTTTTTTTTCGTTGTGTATTAGTTTGTTTACTTTTTATGAAGTAGGTTTAAATGCGAGTGTTAGCACAATTACTTTGTTTTCATGGATTAAATTAGATTTATTAGATTTGCGTTTTAATTTTTTATTTGATAGTTTGACAGTAAGTATGTTAGTAGTAGTTACATTTATTTCATTTCTAGTACATTTATATTCAATAGAATATATGGCAGAAGATCCACATCAAATTAGATTTTTTTCATATATTTCTATTTTTACTTTTTTTATGGTTATTTTAGTTACTGCAGGTAATCTAGTTCAGTTGTTTATAGGATGGGAAGGAGTAGGTTTATGTTCTTATTTGCTTATTAATTTTTGGTATAGTAGAATAGATGCAAATAAATCAAGTATTATGGCAATGGTAACAAATAAAGTGGGTGATTTATGTTTATTAGTTGCATTTGCTATTGTTTTTTATATTTACAAATCATTTGATTTCAGTATTATTTTTTCTACGCATATTACTAATTCATTTTATTCTTTTATTAATATTGACTTTTTATTTTGGATTTGTTTTTTATTTATTTTAGGTGCAGTAGGTAAATCTGCACAACTAGGATTACATGTATGGTTACCAGAAGCAATGGAAGGACCAACACCAGTTTCTTCGTTAATACATGCTGCCACTATGGTAACTGCAGGTATTTTTTTATTGATTAGATGTTCTTTTTTATTTAATTTAGTTCCTTCTATTTATTTAATAATTTTATTTTTTGGGTCTCTTACTACTTTTCTGGGTTCTAGTATTGGTTTATTTCAACATGATATAAAAAAAATTATAGCGTACTCTACTTGTAGCCAGTTAGGTTATATGTTTTTGTCTTGTGGTTTATTAGGTTACACGAATAGTATTTTTCATTTGATTAACCATGCTTTTTTCAAAGCACTATTATTTTTATCTGCGGGTCTTATTATTTATTGTTTCTCACATGAGCAAGACTATCGTAAGATGGGTAGTCTTGTTTTTTTTTTTCCTTTTGCTTATGTTTCTATATTAATTGGTTCACTTTCATTGATTGGATTTCCTTTTTTATCTGGTTTTTATTCAAAAGAAAAAATAGTCCAGTTATTTTTTAATTTATTTTATTTAAAATTTGATTCGTATTTATTATTAAATTGGTTTTTTTTTTTTTATTTTTTTGCGTTTATTTCTATTATTTTTACTACTTTATATAGTACAAAATTATTATTTTTTGTATTTTTTGGTAAATATAATGGTTTTCGTTTTAATTTATTTAATATACAATATGGGTCTTTTTATATGTTGATACCATTGTTTTTATTAATTTATTTTAGTATTTTTAGTGGTTTTTTTTTACAAGATATGTTTGTTGGTATAGGTACAGATTTTTGGCGTGATTCAATGTTTATTTCATTGGTTGACTTTGAATACTTTTTTGTTTCTAATATAGTTGACTTTATAAATTTTGATTTATATCTTTTATTTAATTACGAGTATCATAAGTATTTACGTCAAATTCCATTAGTTTGGGTTTTATATTTTTTTATTTCTTTTAGCTTTGTGTATTCTATGTTTTCTTCCCGTCTATATCTGTTTGATTTAAAGTATTCATCTGATTTTTTTTTTAATGTGTATGTTTTTTTTACTCAAAAATGGTTAGCTTTTAATAAATTATTTTTTTTTTTTTTTATTGATAGTCTTTTTTCATTTAGTTTTTTTATTTATTTCTTTCTTGAAAAAGGTTTTTTAGAAAAAGTAGGGCCTTTTGGTATTAGTTTGGTTGTTCAAAATGCTACGAAAAATTATTCTTTTTTATTAAAAGGACTTGTTTATCATTATTTGGGTTTTATTTTATTAGGTTTATTTTTTAGTATTCATTTTTTTTATTTTTTATAGTAATTTAATTGTATTAATATAGATAGTTTATTTATATTTCTATTATAATAATAGCTACATTATATCATTTTTATATAAAGTATGAAATATTTGAATAACATTTTATTTGTTAATTTTGTTAGTAAAGCACTTTATTCTTATTTAATAAAGTATCCAACACCAATGAATATTAATTATTTATGGAATTTTGGATTTATGTCTGCTATTTTTCTTGTTATACAAATTATTAGTGGTCTTTTTTTAACTTTTTTTTTTACTCCACATGTTGATTTAGCTTTTCTTAGTGTGGAACATATTATGCGTGATGTTAATTATGGTTGGTTAATACGTTACATCCACGCAAATGGAGCATCTTTTTTTTTTTCTCTAGTTTATGTACATATTTTAAAAGGTATATATTATGGTTCTTATTATTTTCCAAGAACACTTGTTTGGTTTACTGGTTGTATTATTTATATTCTTATGATGGGTACTGCTTTTCTAGGTTATGTCTTACCTTGGGGACAAATGAGTTACTGGGCTGCTACAGTTATCACCAATTTTGTTACTGTTATACCCGTGGTAGGTAAGGACATAGTATACTGGATATGGGGTGGTTATTCTATTAACAATGCAACATTAAATAGATTCTTTAGTCTTCATTATCTACTACCATTTGTAATTGCGGTTTTATCAGTATATCATATTTATCAATTGCATAAATCAGGTAGTAGTAATGAATTAGGAATTCGTTCCCATTATTTGAATAAAATCTCATTTTATCCTTATTTTCTAGTAAAAGATTTTTTTGGTTTATTTGTTATTTTATTTTTTTTTTCTATTTTTGTATTTTTTTTTCCTGAGATATTTAGTCATTCCGATAATTATATTAAAGCAAATCCATTAGTAACACCAGCACATATTGTTCCTGAATGGTATTTCTTGCCACTATATGGTATTCTTCGTTCTATTTTAAATAAAACATATGGTATTATTATTATGTTTGTTTCTTTACTTGTTTTATTTTTGTTACCATTTATTGATAAGAGTTTAATTAAAAATAAAACATTTAAGCCATTTAATAGATCGTTATTTTGGTTTTTTGCATTTAATTTTTTATTTTTAGGTTATTTAGGAAGTCAATCTCCAGTTTATCCATATATAGAATTAGGATTAATTTGTTCACATTTTCATTTGTTATATTTTTTTTTATTAATTCCATTATCTGTTTTTTTTGAGGCTTCATTTTTTAATTATTTTTTTTCCAGTAATCATGCAAAAGGTAACTTATTGTTAATTTTTTATTTCGTTATTGATTTTATTCTTTATTTCTTATTATTTCTTTTATTATGTCTTTCTGGTTATGGATTTGCATTCTTTAGTACATTAACGGAAGAAGTAGAAGCTATGTTATGTAGTTATTCAGAAATATGGATTGTCGAACTTTTTAAAGTCGCTGGTGAATTTGATATATTGGTAGAATATAATGTACGTGTAGTAGAGGAAACTCTTCCTTTTTGTCATTCTCGTACTACATTTTTTATAGAATTTGCTAATACCTTCTTAGTTAACCCTATATTTATGATTACACTTTTATTTTTTTCTATGTATTGTGCTATATTAGAACAAAAAAAATAATGTAAATAGTTTATTTACATTTTTTATATAAAGAATTTTTATTTAAAATTTATTTTATTATGATAGATCCAAAAAAAATTTTGAAACAATTAAAGTCGTATGAACGATTTAAATTATTAACAAAAGCTATCCAAATGGTAGCATTATCACAATTATCGTCATTAAAAACTAAAATTGCATCTAGACAATATGCATTAAGTACAATTTTACCTTTTTTTGATACAAATGCATATTCAGATAAAGATTCTAGTTATTTAGTTTTTTCCATAACAGTAGATAAAAGTTGTTGTGGTCCTCATAATGGTAATATATTAAAAGCTAGTAAATCTATAGTGGAAGAGTTAAAAGAAAAAAATAAAAATATTAAAATAGTTTCTATTGGTAGAAAAGCTAAGTTTTTTTTTAAAAAATCATATCGTTCGTTCCAAGCATTGAATATCTTTAATCTTGACAAGGAACCGTTATCTCTTTTTACATCATTAATATTGACAGAAAAACTAATGGAATTTTCATTTGATAGACTTTTGATTATTTTTAATAGATTTTATTCTGCTTTTACTCAAAAAGTTTCTTTTTATGATGTTTGTTCTTTTTCTTTTTTTACAAATAATATAATAGATAGGTCTAGAGAAGGTGATAAATTGTCACATATTTATACTTCTATTTTAAATTCCTTATCTGGTGATACTAGTTTTGCTCCTTTATTAGATGATTTTTATTTATATAGTGTTTCATTGGTTTGTTTAGATGCGCTAGAGGAAAATGAATATAGTGCATTAGGAGCACGTGCAACAGCAATGAATAATGCAACAAAAAATGTTTCTGATTTAATTGATAGCTTACGTTTATTGTACAATAAAGCAAGACAAGAGTCTATTACAAATGAATTAATCGAAATAGTTTCTTGTGTTAATATTGTGTAATTAGTATCTACTTATGTATTTTGTAGATTTTATATAAATAATATTATAATATTTTTATAAAAATAAATGTTTAATTTATTATTACTTTTTAGTTTTTTTTTAATTAATTTTAATTTTTTTTTATCATTACAATCTGAATCGGTTGTATTATTTTTTAGTTTCTTTTTTATTTTTTTTTATATTCTTTTTCATAAGAGTATAGATTCTTTGTTTTTTGCAGAAGATGATGAAATTTCATTTTTAGAAGAATTAGATTGGTATATTGTTATTAATTTTTTTTTAAAAATAAAAAATTGGTATCGTTTTTTTTATCGTCATATTTATTTAAAATTAAATGGTTTTTATAAATTTTTAATTTTATTAAAAAGATATATGATTTATTGGTTTATTTCTGTTTTTAATTTATTAGTTATTCATTTCTATAATTTAAATATCCAATTAGTATTGAAAAGATTACTAATTTTAGAAAAATACAAAAAAAATAATAAATATAAAAACAATCCATTTGCTTTTTTATCATTATAAGTATGTTTACAAACAAATTATTATTTAAATAAAAATGTCATTATTAATTTTTTTTTTTTATTTTTTAGTTATTTTATCTGCTATTTGTATGGTTACTGCTATTAACCCTATTAACGCAGTCTTATTCTTAATTGCAGTTTTTTTTAATACATCTATGATTTTTATTTTATTAAATGTAGATTTTTTAGGTTTATTGTTTTTAATGATTTATGTTGGAGCAATTGCGGTATCATTTTTATTTGTTGTAATGATGTTAAATATAAAAAAAATAGAAAAAGATAATAGTTTTTATTTAACAGTTGGAATTTTTATTCTTTTTTTTTATTTATTTCAAATGTTGTTTATTTTTTTTTATGATTATTTAGTTTATTTACCTATGCTTTTTTCTTTTGATCTTAATTTTTTTTCGTATTCATCTATTAATTTTTTAGATGAAAGTATGCGTTTTATGTTAATAAAAAAAATGGGATTTTTGTTATATTATGAATATTTTTTTTTTTTACTTTTTGCAGCATTAACTCTTTTTGCAGCAATGTTAGGGGCTATATATTTAACAAATGAAAAGCAAGGTTATTCAATGAGACATCAGTATCAACAGTTGTCTCGTAATCATTATATTATTAATACTATTGTTTATTAATGTTATATTCTTTTTTATATACTTTAGGAGTTCATATAGGTAATACTAAATTTGTATTACAAAGTTATTATAAACCATTTTTGTTAGGTTTCAAAAATAATTATTGTATTTTTGATTTACATAAAGTTTTATATTATCTAAAAAGAGCATTAGCACTCTTTTATTATTTAGGATTAGAAAAAGCAACATTTTTATTTTATTTCCATAATTTACATGGTTCTGATAGTATATTGCGTTTATTTTTTTTAAAACATATTGAAGACACACGTAATCTTTTGTTCGACGAACGTTGGAGTTATGGACAATTATCTAATATGTATACATCATGTTATATTTTATTTACAGATATTTTTAATTTTAAAGAAAATTTCAAAAATAGTAAGAATTATTCGTTATTTACCCGAATTTCATTTTATAATTTTTTTTTTAGTTTATTATTTTATACCTTTTATAAACGTGTTCCAGGTATGGAATGGGAAACACATATTAATAGAATTGAAAAATATTGGCGTTTTTTTTTGTATTTCAAATTTTATAGATATTTAAATAAATTTCCAGATTTATTTGTGTTCTTTAGTACTCAAAATTTTCCAATTCCTGCAGTAGAATCTAAAAATTTAAAAATTCCAGTGGTTGGTAATTTAGATGTAGATTATTCATATCAATCATTAGTTTCGTATCCTTTATTTGGTAATTCACAATCAAGTTTTATTTATTTATTTTATTTTTTTTTTTTTATTCAACAATATAAGAAAGGTTTATCTAAACATTATTCTTATAACTTTTAATATAAATTTTATATTTATATTTTTATATAAATAATATCAATACTTATTTTTATTTTTTATATGCCTCAATTAGATGGATTAATAATACAATCACAAGTTAATTTTTTTTTATTTTTTTTTCTAGGTTATTTTTTTTTTTTAAAATATATTTTACCTTTAATTAGTTTTTTTTTTAAATTAAAACATAAATTAATTATTTCTAATTTAGTTTGGTTTAGTAAGAATTTTAATTTATTAATTTTTTATAGAAAAACATTTTTATTTAGTTTATTTAAATTAGTTAATATGTTTAAAATAGTACGATTTTTTAAAAATAAAACTTTTATTTTTTTTAATTTATATTTGTTTGATTATATAATGGTTAAAAATTCTTTAGCAAAAAAAAAAAATTAATTTTTATTACATATAAAAATGTTTTTTTATAATAAGTTAACTTTTAATAGAATTTTTTTTTTTTTTTTTTTATTATTAAAAAAAAAAAAATTAGGAAATAAGAAAATACAATGGAAATTATCTTCTTTTTTTTCTTCTAATAGAATTAAATATTTTTTTTATTTTTTAAAAAAAATATTTTTATATAAAAAATATTTTTTATATTTTTTTATTTTTAGCAATATGCAGTCATTGTATAAGTCATTGCTTTTATATTATGATTTTTTACAATTATCAAAAGTTGAAATTTTTTCTTTAACTTTTTCCTCTTGTTTACAAAATGAAAGTTTATTTTCTGATATTTCTATTTTTTCTAATTCGGTGGTTCATAATTCTAATAATAATATTTTTATTATTTCTCATTTGTATTACAAAATGTTATTTATTAAGTCACTTTATTACATGTTTGAAGAGTTGCGTATGTCTTATTTTGCACTTCCAATAAAAAGAAATAAAATGACTATACTACGTTCTCCTCATGTTGATAAAAAGGCAAGAGAACAATTTGAGTTAAAACATTTCAACATTGTAATTAATGAATCTTCTTTATTTTCATTATCATCTAATCCATTTTTATTAAGTAAGTTTAAATTCTTTATTTCAAGTTTTAAAATAAATGAAACGAGTGAATTACTAGTAAAATAAATGAAAATACAGGCATTACTTCGTCTGAAAATATTAGCATTTCAAGCTTCTTCAAAAGAACCAGTAGGACCTGCATTAGGTCAACTAGGTATACCAATTATGGATTTTTGTACAAAATTTAATGGGAGTACCCAAAAATATATAAATGATACTCCTTTAAATGTGATTATTTATTCATATGGGAGTCAAAAATATGATTTTTTAATTAAATTTCCAGATTTTAGTTTTTTTATTAAAAAATGTTTAATTCCATTTGGTTTTTTAAATATAAAAAAACCAGGTTATATTATATACCCAATGGATAAATTTTTTTATTTAACCCCATATATTATCTATGAAGTTATTTCTTATTGCAATTTAAATAATAATGAATTGGTAGTTTTTTTTAATAAATATAAACGTTTATTTAATGCATTAAAAAGTAACGGTTTTATAGTATTTAGTAATTAGATAGTTTTTTTTTTTATAATTATGTTAACATATAAAGCAACCACCCCATCACAACGTCATCTTTGTTTAGTAAATAAACGTCATTTGGAAAGATCGTTATTTGTTAATACCTTATTTGTAAAAAAAAACAAATGTGTTGGTCGTAATAACGACGGACACATAACCGTTTATCATAAGGAAAGTGGACATAAAAAATTATTTAGACTTGTTGATTTTTTTTATATTAAAGATGTTCCATATATTATTGAGAGTATTGAGTATGATCCTAATAGATCGAGTTTTATTAATTTAATTTTTTATAAAAATGGATTATATAGTTTTATACTTGCTACGAATGGTGTTTTTTTAGGTAATTTTTATATGTGTAATATGAAATTTTTTGATTTTTTAAAAACGGGTAATAGATCTATGTTTATTAATTTACCTATTGGTTCTATAGTACATAATGTTTCTATTTGTTTTAGTCAAAAAGCTAAATACCTACGAGCAGCAGGAGCGTTTGGTGTATTATTAAAAAAAGAAAATAATATTGCAGTTATAAAACTACCTTCAAGTAAACATATACTTGGTGCTAATTATTTATTTAGTTCGTTATATGGTTTTAGTACACTTGGTAAAGTTTCAAATTTATCTTTTCGTAATGTTAATCTAGGTAAAGCAGGTAGATCCCGTTGGTTAGGTATTAGACCAACTGTAAGAGGAGTAGCTATGAATCCAGTGGATCATCCACATGGAGGAGGAGAAGGTAAGAAATCAAAAAAAGCATCCCCTACTAATAAATGGGCGAGTGTTATTAAACACAGTCGTAAATTTAAACGTAAAAAAAATTAATAATGTCTCGTTCTATATGGAAAGGTTTATTTTTTTCGAATGAAGTTATACTAGCAAAAAGCAATAAATATAAAATTAAAAGTAGAAGTAGTTCAATACTTCCATTTTTACATAATAAATTATTAAATATTCATAATGGAAAACAATTTATTGCTTTGCGTTTTAATAAAGATAATATTTATGATCATAAATTAGGTGAATTCTCATTTAGTAAAAAAAAATGTTTGAAATTAAAAAAACCATTAAAAAATTTTAAATTAAAAAAATAAATGAGTCGTATTAGTAATTTAAGTAATTTACGAATTCCACATTTTAATTCATGGAAAACACTTTGGTATGAAAATGATAAAAATTATTCATTTTTGTTTTTTCGCGATTTTCAATTGTTTCAATATCTAAAAGGTATTTTTTATAAATTAAAAATGATTACAGATGATTTTTATTTTGATAATATTACATCTAATTGTTTTTTTCTTAAGGTTAATATTTATTTATATAAATTTCAAATAAAAAAATATTTTTTAACTTTGTTTATGGATCAATATTTAGTTTATAATTTTTTATTAAAAAAAAGGTTTTTTTTATATCATTTACCTACTTTTTTTAGTGTTTTATTTTTTACGTGTAGTATTTCATTTTCTTCTGTCTTTAGTAAATTTATTAACAATAATATTATATTTTTTTTTTATTCTACTGTGTGTGTTACTAATAAAATTAGCCATAGATATAGAAAATATATTTATTCTTTAGGCCAATTAAATAATAAAAGAAAATATTTGATACATCCTTTAAAATTAAAATTAAAAAAAAATTTTATTTTTTTTTTTAATATATTAAAAAAAAAAAATAATTTTTCATCTCAATTAATATCTAAATATTATTTTTATATTGTTTTAAAAAATATTTTATTTTTTTTATCAAATATGAAATTTAATTATTTTTTTTATAAATTTTATTTTTTTTTAAATTCTAAATTATTATTATTAGAAAGTATTTTTTTTTTTATTTTTAATACTAATAGTAAATCACGTAATCATAATAGTTTTTATTATTTAAAAGAAAATTATAAACGTGAATTAGGACGTGATATATTTGATGATCGTACTTATTATGATTTTTTTTTTTATTTTTTTTTATATTCATTGATATTAAATATTGAAAAAAGTATTTATTTATTTTCAGGAAATAAATGTTTATTCTTTCCTTCATTTTATTACTATAGAAAATTCCCATCCTTTTTATCTGCAAAACTCATTAATGATTTTGTTTTATTAGAATTAGAAAAAGGAAATAACATGTATCGTATTTTTAGAACGCTACAATCTTATCAAATACGTGAAAAAATGAAACTAAAACAGGAGCTAATGGTTAACTTTAATAAAGAATTATTTTTTTCGGTTTTTGGTAAATTTAAAAATGTACTAAGGAACAAGTTACTTCAATATAGAACATTAAATAAAAAACAAAAAATAAAACTAATAAACTTATTTAAATTAAATAAAAAACATTTTTTTTCTATTTTTACAAATATTCGTTCTCTTTTTGAAGAATTATATTATAATGAAATATTAGCAAAAAAGTATCCATTAATAGGAATACGAATTGAATGTAATGGTCCACCTAAAAGAGGTAGACAAGCTCGTTTGGTAGCTTATCATCAAATAGTAAAAAATTATAAATTATTTGGAAAAATGCCAAATAAAAGTGTACTTGCTGATATCGATTACTTTCAGTCATTTGCACGAACAAAACAAGGATCTATAGGGGTCAAAGTATGGGTTTTTTTTTACAGTAAAACATATAATGCAAATTATAAACTAATAAGTATAATTTAATGAAAAAAAAAGCACAATTGCGTTTACATAAAAAATGTGTTTATAGACATAAAATTAATTCTTCGTCTACTTTATTAATTACAGGTGATTACGGATTTTTTGCATTAGAAAATAGTGTTTTAACAAAAGAACAAATAGAATGTTGTCGCGTTATTATTAGAAGGGAGTTAAGAAAAAAAGGATTTTTATTAATTCGTTGTAATTTTTTAATACCGTTAACGCGTAAAGCAACAGGAGTGCGTATGGGTAAAGGTAAGGGAACAATAGATAAATATGTAGATTTTATTAATATTTTTGATTGTTTATTTGAGTTAAGAGAAATTTCTTTTTTATTAGCTATTAAATTATTAAATAAAATTTCATATAAATTACCTTTTAAAGTATGTCTAATGGATAAAAATAATAATATATATACTTCTAAATAGTAAAATGATCGGAATAAAAACACGTTTTCTTATTACAGATAATTCAGGCGGTAAACAAGGTGAATGTATAAAGGTATTACGAAAGAAGTATCAACATGCAAAAGTTGGTGATTTTATTGTTGTTGCTATAAAAAAAGTAAAAATGCGTAAAAAAATGAAAGTAA
>Ga0302186_10000457_pt1 | contig 36544 bp, 29 predicted proteins | sample II_Bog_E1_2_FD_198782 | JGI IMG/M metagenome (GOLD analysis project Ga0302186, IMG submission 198782) | Peat permafrost microbial communities from Stordalen Mire near Abisko, Sweden - II_Bog_E1_1 | ecosystem: Environmental > Terrestrial > Soil > Wetlands > Peat | place: Sweden: Abisko... | reverse complement strand
TGAAATATCAAAATCTATCTATCAGTTAAAAATAAGAGGGCAATGGAATAGATCAGAAATTACACTCAAAAATATAGACCTTTTTAAAAAACTGAAAATAGACTACCTAAAATGAAAAAAGTTAGGGATTAAAGGACAGAAAGATAACAGCCTGCCCTTTGAAAACAGGACACAATGCTTCAGTAGCTGTGTAAAAATGAATCAATTATAAATTATAACTTACAAATTGAAAGTTGGTCATTAATTTTAAAATAAGGTTTTAATTCTGAGTGATTTGGTATTCTATTAAGTCACCCACGATCAGAGATCGAACATCAAATAAGATAACTTTGAAGGACTAAAAAAATAATCTATTATCCACTGATAAATAGCTCATTGCGATTAATTACATTGTAGATTTACACAGATAATTATTAATGATAGAAAATTAAGAATGATATTACAAGAGATTGTCCACAGATTACACTACTTTACACAAATTATTATTAAGGTCTAAAAATAAAATGTAATCAAATGAATAATAGCTCATTATATCAAGTTAAATAGTAGGTTTAATATCTAATAATAAGGGTCTTAAATAAAAACCTTATTTTTGTTTTTTACCCTTAGTAGAAATGTTAAGTAAAAAATATCTTACCCTTATTACCCTTATTTATTTTTCCGGTATATCATTATAAAACGCTACTAACCTACAATAGATTATTAGCGTTTTTTAAGCTATCCAAATGTTACCTGTTATCTCTTTTTTCTTCTTATAAGCTTCCTCAGGTTATTTAAAGGAAAGGATAATTTTATCCAATGTACGGATCGTCGATACCTTTACCATTGAGAATTTGCGGTATATATTTTTCAATCCTTGCCTCACGGGTTTTGGATTGTTTTGGGGCAGAGAAATGAAGCATGTATCCACGTTGCCGTCCCGGCGTCAAAGCTTCAAAAGCTGTTTTAAGGGCGGGGGTTTCGTTGAATTTCTGTACGAGTTCTTCAGGGATGTTGTATTCCGTAGTCTTTTTTAAACTCACTTCCAAACCGGCTTTCTCCACTTCAATGGCTTCATAAATATAAGCTTTCAGGATGGGTTCCATCTCCTCAATTTCCCGGACATTAGTGAACCGGATCTGGCGTCCCGCCTGTACATTCTCCGTTTGTTGAATAAGAATACCATTGGCATCATTTAACAAGGCTCCTTTGAACAAGAGTAATGCACAATATTCTTTAAACCCATGTATTAATACTATGTTTCCTTTCTGATACGTGTAACAGGGACAACCCCACTTCAATTCTTCGTTAAGTCCACAGTCAAGAACGATCATTCTCAATTTCTCATATTCTTCCTGCCACTTTTCGGTTTTACTAAAAAAAAACTCAACCTTAGGATTCATTATACTCTTTGTCATAGTTCGTTATTTTAATTTGTTTACGATATCCTGTAACCGGTTATGTGCCATATTAATGCCTTGAACGAAACCTGTTTTTAGCACATGGTTCCTTAGAGCAGACGATTCGTACAGAACGTGCATTTTGAGTTTACTGGTTTCGTTAGTGAGTTTCTCAAATTCGTAAAATTCAAGCTGGACACCAAAAGGTGCATTGTCCATTTCTAATGTCCGTATGATTTTCCGGTTCGATATAAACTCATGGATTACCCCATTGGCCTGAAATAACACTTTCCCTTCGGCGTCAGTTGTTTCAAACCGGTAACTGCCATGCTTTTTACTTTCCAGTTTCAGCACTTTCGTTCCCATCCATTGCTCAATAATGTCGGGTTCTACATACGCTTTAAAAAGGATTTCCAATGGCAAATCAAATTCCCTTGTAATCACCATTTCCTGTGTGCCGTCTTCGGCATTTATTTTTGTTTTTCGGTCCATATTATTCGGCTTTTTTCATAATGGTTTCTAATTTATTAAATCTCTCTTCCCATAATTTCCGAAATGGTTCAAGCCAGTCGGCAACTTCTTCCATTTTTTCCGGATTAAAATAATAATAGATTTCTCTGCCCGATTGTGTTTGGTTCAGTAACTCACATTCGTTCAATATTTGAATATGCTTTGATATCGTTTGTCTTGTTGAATCAAACTTCCCGGCTATTGCACCCGCTGTCATCGCTTCGAGAGCTACCAGACTTAAAATAGCTCTCCGGGTGGGGTCGGCTATAGCTTGAAATACATCTCTTCTGGTTTCCATTTATGCAGTTATTTGACTGCAATTATAATGCAGTTATTTGGTTGCGCAAAATTTATTGTTGTTTTTTAAAAATTATTGAAGTCTTTTTGCTTTGAAGGGTCCCGGAACAATGCCTGATAATAATCTGAGTACAACTGTTAGGTTTTTTTTTATTTTATTCCGTAAGTACCATTCAACTATACGGTTAAATTCCACCCATCCGAACAAGTGTATTAATTAAAAGAAAGCATTACAGCAATTTAAAAATCAGAACCGACCATTGGGGTATATTGATGCTTATCAGGTTATCCGAATAAGTGCATGGATCGTAATATGCATTGCCGGCTCCATCCCAACCGCCGAATTCGGAATCCTGGGTGCAGAGTATTTGTTGCCATTGCCCGCTTTGCATGGTATTTAACTCGTAGGAATGATTTGTAAAGTCTATGTCGCTCAGATTTAGTACCGTTAGAAGCACGTCGCCTTCATTATTCCAGCGTTTAAAGGCTATAATGTTGTTGGTTTCATCCTCGTGGGTAATTTCTAAAAATCCATTCCGCAGGGCCGGATGCTCCCACCGGAGAGTATTTGCACTGGTTACCAGGTTCCGCATGGCCATTCCATTCCCATCCCCGGCAATGGACCAGTCGAAACGATGATCACCGTTCTGGTCCGCACTGTCATTCCAGTAACCCCACATATAGCACTCATTCCCCATAAACATCATGGGGGTTCCCATGGCAGAGATATTCAACGCCCAGGCCATACGTGCTTTCGACCGTGCATACCGGTTATCGCGGCCACCAAAAAATTCAATGTAATTACGGTGTCCATTATTCCCGTTATTCATATCCCCGCATTCATCATGCGAACCAAGCAGGTATTTCACTATGTTCCAGGAATAAGTGTACGAGTTTCCATATCCAAAATCAAGCCCGATACTGTTTTTGATATTATCCAGGGGATCATCACCATTCAACGCATTCAGAATGCATTCGTAAGCCGACTTATACCAGGTAGCATGAAATCCTGCAGAGTTGATGATCGAATCATTTGATGGGACATCCTCCGCAATCAGATATTTATCAGGATAATACATTTTGGAGAAATAAGTCAGGTATTGCATAAATTCCCAGCCATCATTTCCCAGTCCTTTATTATATTCAATGTATCGGGTGGAGTCAAACCTGATTCCATCAGCGTTATATTCATTAAAATACATTTCCAGGTTAGAGAAGAAAAATTCTTTTATCCCTTCCTGCCAGAATGCCGGACTCAGACCCCAGGGTGTTTCAAAATCAGAAAGATAACTATTGATAGTACCATCGTCAAAATGCCAGAAAGAACTATCAATATTACTAATATGGTTAAAAACGACATCAAACAGAACGGCTAATCCCCTTTTATGGCATTCATCTACAAACTGTCGTAAATCACAGGGTTTCCCGTAATCCGATTCCAACGTATAATAAAAAGAAGGGTTATATCCCCATGAACGGTCACCCCTGAATTCCTGTACCGGTAAAAGTGCAATGGCATTAAACCCCATGGATTTGATATAATCAAGTTTTGAGATAACATCCAATAAGGTGGCACACCAGTTATCCCGTTGTAAACCATCATTTCTTCCGCAGAAAGACCCTATATGGCACTGGTATATAATCAGGTTGTCAAAAGCCGGTGAACTGAACGGTGTCCAGTTGAAATCCGTATTGACGATAATACCGTGATTGGTTGCATTATCGGTATCCGAGTCAACCGTTTCCCGTGTAGCAGGATCAATACGGAATGTCATGTCCCCGTTCTGACGATGGATGATGTATTTATAAATTTCATTTTCATGGAGTTTGTTTATCACACCTTCCCAGTATCCGTTTCCTACATTAGTTAAAACGGATTGGTTTTCCTGCCAGCCGTTAAAATCGCCCACCACATCGACCTGAGTGGCTAAAGGTGCCCAAACCCTGAATAAAACAGAATCGGGTCCTACAATTTTTGATCCCGGAGATTTCATTGTTTTTAAATTAAGTAACTCTTCAATGATGATTTAATTTTTTTAACGCCAACATAAACAACCCTCAAATTAGCAGTTTATGAAAACAACTTCTATATGAAACCGGTAAAAATGCATCATAGTAATAATTTTATCCTGACTTTTAAAAAAACTTATAGTAGAAACAAGAAAAAGATTTAATTGGTTCGTAACGGGAAGTTAAAAAATCAATCTCAAATAGACCTTTATAGTTTTACTCTACTAAAATACAATACAACAATGACTTTAAACCACAATAGGCACATAGTCACACAATAGAAAAAACAAAATATTTAGCCACAAAAGGATACAACAGAAAAACACAAGAAAAACCTCAACCACAAGGCACAAAAGATCACAATAGAAAATCTATACACATTTTAGTATCTTAACTTTCAATTTCGTGTATTTTTTGGCAAGATATTGCATATTTTACGGTCATACAATTTAATCTGAGCTAGTTCATGTTTGGTTCTAAAATCAAAATACGAAGTATTTTCTTATCCGTAATTTATCCGCTCAATTAGTATACATCCGCGTTCTATTCTTAATTCTGGCTTGTCCAGGTTAGGATTTTAAAGCAATAAGGTTGCTAAAAGAATCTGTTATTATTTCTATTGATTCTATTGTGAACTATTGTGGTTAATTTAAAATCCGGTTAGATAAAAATAATCAGGGATAAAGGATTTCAGGTATGTAGTCAGGTCATTTTGACAGATAGCATTCAGTTCAAACTTAAGTCGCGTAGGAATAATATACAGTAAAAATCGATCAGAAGATTCAATAAATATCTCAAAGAGTCATAGAATAAATATTGTTTTTTATAATCACTTTTAAAAGAAAATCGACTGTCGGGATAAATTTTGTTTTTGAATTTTGGCCTTGTTTTTAATTAATTCATCCGCCTTTCCTGAATTAAAGTACCTACTATTTACCTTCTATGTATGTATTGCCTGGAGGATAGAATGATTTTTTTCTTGTAGGAATTTCAAGTTGGGCAATTATAGTGATCTGATTTAACCGGACACCTAAAACAGCGTACATACTAAAAAGTAATACAGATATACTCGTAAATAGTAAAATAATAAATTTGAAATAAAGCCTATACGGCTGACAAGGAAACCTAAATGTCAATTAGTATATTATATAAGTCAATAACTCAAGTCCCTATTTCTTATCAATCCCCTATTTTTGCAGATGTTATTCACCTTCGCCGTTTGTGCATTTACAGTTAAATTTTGGGTGAAACAGCATTTTCGTAATTTGGTTTGATTGACAACAAAGGAAGAGTTCCTTTGAAAACATGATAATAAAGAATAGGTCTATCTATTCTTTATAGTTCCGATTTCTCTAAAAAGCTTTTAGGAATTAGTGTTATGTTACTGAATAATAGAACCAAGCACAAACAGATTTTTTATTTGCAGAATGATACTTTCAAAATTTAAAAGCCAACTAAATAGTTCTATATATGAAAAATAAATTTTACAACATGAGACCGGATTTATCTTATTTAAAATATCTGATAATAACAACTTGTTTTCTTTTTGTTTTAACAGTTTCTGCGAGTGCTTCAGATAACGGATTGGCGAGAACTCCACCAATGGGTTGGAATAGCTGGAACAAATTTGCATTAAACATCAACGAAACCATTATTAAAAAAGTAGCCGATTCAATTGTTGCAAAAGGGCTTAAAGATGCCGGATATACTTATGTAATTATTGACGATGGATGGTCGGCAGGACGCGATAAAAACGGAATACTTTTAGCAGATAAAAGCAAATTCCCTTCAGGGATGAAAGCCCTTGCCGATTATGTACATTCCAAAGGCCTGAAACTGGGTATGTATACCGATGTTGGTGACAAAACCTGCGGAGGTTATGCAGGCAGTTTAAATTATGAAAAATTAGATGCCACAACTTTTGCAGGATGGGGTGTTGATTATCTTAAAGAAGACTGGTGCAACACCACAGGTCTCGATGCACAAACGCAATATAAAATTATGAGTGATGCACTGATTGCATCCGGCAGGCCAATTTTATTCAGCCTTTGTGAATGGGGACTAAGCAGTCCATGGCAATGGGCTAAAGGGGTGGGTAATATGTGGAGAGCAACCGCCGACATTGCCGATTGCTGGGATTGTACAGCCGGTAATTTATTGGGATGGACAGTTATCCTGGAACAAAGTGTTAACCTATCACCATATGCGGGTCCAGGACACTGGAACGATCCGGATATGCTCGAGGTTGGAAATAGCGGACTTACTTTAAACGAAAGCCGTTCACACTTTTCGATGTGGTGTATGCTTGCTGCACCGCTTATTGCAGGCAATGACATAACAACCATGGACAATAGCATCAAAGACATCCTCACAGCTCCGGAAATTGTTGCCATCGACCAGGATTCATTAGGCGTACAAGCTACCAGGATCAGAAATGCAGGAAGCTTACAGGTATGGCAAAAACCCTTAAAGGACGGTTCAATAGCTGTTTCACTTCTAAACCTTTCTGCAACTGACAATTCCATGCTGGTAACCTGGAACGATATAGGACTTGTGGCCGGGAACGCTACTGTACGTGATTTGTGGAGCAGAACCGACTTAGGTATTTATAAGGATACTTTTAAAATTACTGTTCCGACTCATGGAGTTGTTATGGTGAAAATTAACGGGCTAAAACAAACTATATCAAAACTCAGCCTGAATAATACAAACCTGACCATCAACAAAGGGAACAGCGTAATTATTGCTGCAACGGTAATTCCGGTAAGAACAATTCTAATGTGCAGTTCTTCTGATCCAACCATTGCGGATGTTACTGTTACAGGTACAAACAAATACAGCATTACCGGTTACAATACCGGCAACTGTGTAATTAATGTAATTACCGCCGGCATATCCGATACAGTAAAATGCCAGGTTCAGGTTGTTCCGGGTAATTTACCGGCTTCCTGGACATTCAATGACATTAATGAGTCAGTCGGGTCGGCAGTATTTCAAAATGGTTCATTTACGGTTAAAGGCGCGGGAACTGATATATGGAATCAATCCGACCAGTTTGCATTTTTAAACGTGGATACAATTAACTCGCAGTCCCTTTCAGCAAGGGTCACTTCGCAAACCAATACCGATCCCTGGGCAAAAGCCGGTTTAATGTTCCGCGAAACAGCAAATGCAGGTAGCAGCTTTGTAATGTTAATAGCAACTCCGGGTAACGGGTTACACCTGCAATACAGGGATGGAACAGGGAACGGTTGTACCGATGTAAGTTACGGAAATTTTACATTGCCTGTTTTTCTGAAACTTGACAAAACTGATTCTTCCTTTGTTGCATCTAAATCAACAGACGGAAGCAAATGGACAACCCTTGGCAGTTATATGAACAAGACATTTTCCGAAAAATACAAATTGGGACTTTTGGTAAACGGACATAATGCATTGAACGTTGGACAGGCTGTCTTCGATAGTATTAAAATCAGTATTCCGGGAAGCACTGTTTCATCAATAGAATCGGTAAATGAAATTGGAAATGCTGTAAGTGTATTTCCAAACCCGATAAATGATGATGTTATGAATGTCCTGATAAATAACTACAGTTCAACTAACAAGGTTGAACTGTCATTTATGAATTTAGAAGGCAGGGTTTTATTCAGTAAAAATAATTGTCCGCAATCATTTTCAATAAACTTAAAAGATTATCCATCAGGTATGTATATCATTTATACCGTAATAAATAATATTACTTATAAAAATAAGATTATAAAGAATTAGACGTAATAGTATAAATACGAATGAACTGTTTCGTGATTCCTTTGACTGATTTGATTCGATCTACTATCCCGGATTAAGGAATCAACCACACGAGTTTATTTACAATTTATTCATTTATAATTTACAATTTAATACCAGTTAACACGACATAGAAGGATACAAAATAGAATATTAATAAAGAAAAAATACGTAGCTATAAAAATCACAAAAGTTAACATAAATATTTCTATTGATGATAACAATCAAAAAGAACACTAAAGAATAATTTAAAAAAACATGCACATTTCGTCCATGTTTCTTTCTTTTGTTTTCTTTTGTGGTGAGATATTTTTATTTTAATTGTATCCACATCAAACCCGGTTGAGCCTTGAAATATGGAAAATACCTGGCTGTATTTAAAGATTTTAAAATCAACCGGATTGCAGATAATATCTGTTATAGTTTTTGACGTTTCTATTGTGATCTATTGTGGTTAATTCTTTAATTTGAAAAGTAGTTCAGATAATTTAGTTACAAATGCATTCCTATTTCTGCCGTTTTAATATCATTTCCAACTCACCCATTGGAGAATTAACAACCTTCATGTTGATTGTATCATCTTCATTTAGCGTGCAATTGCTTGTAATAGTGGTGTCATTATAGGATATTTCAAATGAAAAATCTTTTCCGTTGATGTTGGAATTAGAAATTTCAAAATCCCCGTTTGGTAATTTTACAACTCCGGTTAGTTTTGCACTATCCGTTTTGAATACAAAAGAAATTTCCATTTCTGTCCCATCGGGCGCCTTCATATGAGCAGCCCAGTTTCCATCAATACCAGATGCAAAACCTGATAATGAAACAAATAAAAAAATTGAACCTATCAAAATTGTTTTCATTGTGTTGATTGTTGAAATGTTTGGTAATTAATAATATTGATTGAATTATTTGTGGATTGTTGAAAAAATTGATTCATATTTCTTTTGATCGTATCGACCCCCAAGCCACCAAATGGGAGATGTTAAGACGCAGTATCTGAAAGTTATATTACTTTTAATTCCATTTTTAAACTCTACTACTCCCTATTAATTTCAGTTTTAGAAGATGATAGAAATGAGGATTGAAGATGTTTTATTTAAAATAATGAGATGTCATTTATTTTCTATTACTTCGTTTGAGTTGAATATAAAAGATGAAAGAACTAAAACTTATTTTATTATTGATATTCGGTACAAACCGGAGGCATGGCATCTGATAACAGGAGCAAACTCCTTAGTAAATGTTCCAATCAGTCTATTACTCCATTCATCAGTAATAGTACATTTGCCTGTTATACCCATTTGTTCAAGGGTTACAGTGATACTGACCGAATCGGTTGACATTGTTGCATCCTGTGCATTAAACACAGCAAGGAATTTATCGTTCGATTTTGTATCATCGGCTACCCAGGCAATCAGATCATTTTTTCTGAAAAGCTGTCTGTTGTTTTTGCTGTACTTATTGATGTCAAGAACATTTTTATTGGTTAGTAAAGATAGTGTAAAATCATCATTCCCGGGCAAATCGCCACCAAACATTAAAGGAGAGCGAAAAATTGAGAAAAGTGACATAAGAGTGATTTGTTCATCTTTCGTAAATGCACACATACGAGGGTCACCTCTTTCAGCCCTGATTCCGATCCTGCCAAGAGGCAACATATCAGCATCAGGGAAATGTCCGTTCCCGATATAGGGCGACCACCTGTTACAAACTTCAAAATGTTCTTTCAGTTGTTTCCAGTTATCCCAAAAATCGCCTACAATCCGCCACATGTTGGCATGTGTCATTATATGTTTTGCATCCACAACCGGAGTTTCACCGGGCGAAGTGCTGAGTACAATTTTACGGCCTGATTGATCAATTGCTTTTCGTATCATTTCAATTTCATCTTTATGATATGGAAACGACAGATCATCCACTTTCACGAAATCAAGTCCCCAGGAAGCATATAGATTGAAAATGGAATTATAATACTCCTGTGCTCCTGCTCTTCCCCGAACAATTGTATACATATCCCTGAGCCATGGACATTGACCTTCAGGACTGTAAATATCGGCTGCTTTTGCTGTACTTCCAAGTATCGGTGTGTTTTTCTTCACAGCCTCCATTGGAATGCCTCTCATTATATGGATTCCAAATTTCAACCCTTTACTATGAATATAATCGGCCAGCGGTTTAAATCCCTTTCCATTTGCCGCTGATGGGAAACGTACCGGACTGGGTAACAAACGTCCATAATTGTCCATCACATAAATGGCATTTTTCTCATTGTATCCATGTGCTTTGTCGTTTTCAACATACCAACGGATATCAACAACTATATATTCCCAACCTGATTTCTTAAGATATCTGGACATATAATCTGCATTAGCCCTGACTTCGCTTTCGACTACAGTAGGTCCGTAACTATCCCAGCTATTCCACCCGTAAGGAGGTGTAGGAGCATATCTCAGGAATTTCAGGCTGTCGGAATTGTTAACGGATTGTGCACTCATTGAGAATAATCCGCATAAAATTGAAAAGCATAAAATAAAAATTCTTTTATTCATATCAGTTTTGAGTTTTTTTTTAATCTTAATTTAAGTATAGGTACATTTGAAAATCTAATTTTCTTTCTTTTGTAATAAAGTCACTACTCCCGCTCTTTCTTATAGATAGTTCGTTACAATTGTAGGTTGAAAAACATGCACTCAATCTACAGCCGGTAATTCAGATCATTTGTAAATGATATTTTTAGTTAAACAGCAATTCAATTTCAAGTTCTGTTGTGTATGTAGTTTACTGAAAATGTAATAGTTGACAGTATTTTACTTAAATGGAGTAATTTCCCCATATAATAAAACAGGTTTTTTATCTGCTTGATGAATAGAGACTTTAAATATATACTCAACCCCTTTTTGGAAAACTGACCCACTATTTAGCTTAATAGTTGTTTTTCCATAAGGTTTCAGAACAGGTATTATGCCCGTGGCAATATCAATCTCTTTGTTTTCTTTCATGAAAGTTACTTCCAGTTTTGACTTTGATGATGCAACCTGAACAAAGTTCTGCACTTCAACATTCAGATTGAATCCATTTTCTGTTGGAGTGATAACAGGCAACATTGGCGAAAGAATGGGCTCTATAAAATTAACACCCGGAAGACGGGCATATCCAAACAGCATTTTTCCACCGGTAGTTTTACCTAGCATTTTTGCTGCAAATTCATCCTCCGGGAATTTATTTCCGACAGCATCAAAGGTAACAATCATATCGCGTCCGGATTTTTCCGTTTTAAGTACCTTACCACCTTTACCGTAATTAACTGCTTCGGGTTCACCAAACTGTAGAGAATTAAAGTCGATATCACTCCATGGATTGAACCCTGGTTCAGCTGTTATTTTAACTTTAATGGTTTTTGTAGAAGAACTGACAGGTTGCTTGTTGAGTATAGTAAGCAAACGACCAACTGTAAGTGGGATACTGATATTCTTCGAACTATGGTTGTCATTCGCTTTGTCAAGATTTTTCTCAACATCTATTACAGCAAAATTTCCTTGTATAGCTCGACCGTATTTGTCCTGAAAAACTTTCAATCGTTCATATTTATGCCATGCTTCTACTGTTCCGTCCTCATGTTTTGAAACACCTGGCAAATATGCTTCGCCTGACTCAACTTTCCAGCTTATGCCATCCTTCGAACGCATATAGACTGCGACACGTCCGAGCCAGTCGTTTACAATAAGGTTATATTGTACATTATCCCTCCAGACAACAGGATCTTCAAAATTTCCCGGTCTTTGAGGGTAAGCCCGTAAGGGGATAATTTTAGTATTAGCTGCATCTAATCGTGTTCCAGTAACCTGGTTATATGATGAAAGCCCGGTTTGACTAAACCATTGACCACCTCCCCGACATATCATTAAATACGATCCATCTTCGCGTTTGGCAAAAGTAAAGTTAGAATTGCCTTCAATCAGACGTCTGTCCCTGTTGTTAAAATCGAAATGACCGTAAGTCCATGGGCCTTTCGTTCCATTAGCAATATAATAACCACCAATAACATAAATAACATACCTGCCATCCGAAAGTCTGAATACTTCCGGGTTATGTCCCTTTCCAATAGTATCTTGTACTACAAACGGCCCGTACAGGTTGTCTGAAACAGCATGAAACACTGTAGAATTAGGCCATGTAGCATGTCCTTTTGGTGAGCTTTCCAACCAGCCACATACATAAAAGTGGCATTTTCCATCATCTCCCAATACTTTATTGCCGCCCCAAAAAGACCACTTCCTGTTCTCAATGCCGTTCCCTGTATATCGTGGTAAAACATTATCTGCTCCCCAGGTATCACGTGTCAAAGTACCAATATTTGGCATTGGCAGAAATCTGTCCATAAAACGTCCGCCAAAAACCAACTGACTCCACTCAGCAGGACGACCACGATCTGTAGTCTGGCAATTCACATCTATCTGTGATACTAAAAAAGTAAACAATACAAAAAATAAAACTTTTAATTTCATGATACTACTATTAGGAGATATCCGTTTGAGAATTCACTGTTTTAAATTACTACGGATGGATCTGGTCAGAAAAGAGTACCAAATCAACATTGTATAATGGTTTCAATATAATGGATCACAAAATTTTGTATGAATAATATCAAATGATAAACAGGTGTGTATCATTTGATATTAAATAAAGGATATTTAATTATAATACTTTAAAACTCGAATAGGTGCTTCGCAGAAACTAAACCCGGGAATAAAAAAGGATAAAGTAAAAACGAGTGTAATACACACACTTAAAATAAATACAAATATAACGATTATTCCGTGATACACACAAATTCACTTTCATGTTGTAAAACACTATATCGATATAAAGCCCAAATAAGCATATTCAAATTATGAATTCGGTCAATTGAGTATCTTGAACCGGGTAATTTCCAATATTCAGACTTCCTGGCTCCCACAAATTTAGTTATCGTTATTTACTTCTACTTTGAAAGTTGAACTGTTTATAAAATAAGCGAATTAGGGTGGGTTTTGGGATGTTTGGTTATCTATCAAGGGTAAAAAAGAAAATATAAGGTTTTGAATATCAGGTTATTTCAGACCTACTGACCACTTTCAAAATTAGTTGTATTATTTATTTCTAACACAGCAAACTTCAGTTAAATCCTTCTGACTATCAAATATTGCAGATAATATATGACAAATTTGCGATATGTGCGTCAGTCAAATTTGCGATATGGATATTGTAACTTCTTGATATCTATAATGAGTTCAGAAAGTCTGATATTATTTATTTTTAAAATGGAACATTTACTCCTGCATTATCCATATATGATGCTGAGTAAAAAACGGATTTACTTATTCAAATTTAATAATAGAAGCAAATGGGTTGTAATTGTAGAAAATTTTGACTTCATTCATTTTTATGAATTGTATAGTAACTATATTTGCAAATTAAAAGTTATGTCGAAAGTACTTTTATCTCTTGACAATGATAAAAAATACAAATACTTTGTATAAAAATAAAATAATTGATTTTTAAATTTAAATGCGACTGGTAATACTAAGGATAAAAAAGATATTTATAATGGACTTCTTTTTTATAAAACAAAAATTATTGTACAAATTAAAATGAAAAAAATACGTATTGTTTTCTTGCTTTTCGTAACTGCATTTTTGATGAATGTTCAAACAAATGCCACTATCTCTGTTCAATTACGGTGTAACTTTTGGGAAAACCCACTTGGAGTTGATGTGACAAATCCCGTTTTGGGCTGGACAATCAAGACAGCTTCTAAAACACGGGCAATGCATCAAAAAGCTTACCGGATATTGGTATCTACGTCAGCGGAAGCATTAAAAAATGACAAGGGGAATCTTTGGGATTCAGGGAAGATAATTTCCGACAGGATGGGACAAGTGGTTTATTCCGGATTGCAGTTGAAATCAAGTCAGGCATGCTGGTGGAAAGTAAAGATCTGGGATGAAAAAGGGAAACCTTCCCTATGGAGTGAACCATCGCAATGGACAATGGGAGTATTAAATGACACTGATTGGAAAGCCAAATGGATTTCTGCCCGTGGTGCGGAGAAATATGCTCACCAGTATGCATCGGCACGTTTGGATTTCAATCTGAAAAGGGATCTGAATGAATTCAGAGCCAATAAACCCAAACCGGATGATGCAAACTACTCCTCGATGTTCATCCGCAGGGAGTTTTCGGTAAAACCTCAAATTCAACGTGCAATTATACATGTATGCGGACTCGGACAATACGAACTGTCGATAAATGGGTTAAAAATCGGAGACTATCTGCTTTCACCCGGATGGTCGGACTATCGAAAGACAGTACTGTATGATACGTACGACGTCACTCAACAATTAATAACGGGTACCAATACAATTGGGCTGATGTTGAGTAATGGAATGTACAATATTCAACCTGATTCTGTTCGTTATGTAAAATTTCTCAATTCATACGGTCCGCTTAAAGCGATAGTACATTTGTTGATTGAATATAATGACGGTTCAGTTCAAACCATTGGTACAGACAATACCTGGCAGGTGTCACCGGGTCCGGTAACCTATATGAATCTTTATGGCGGAGAGGATTATGATGCCCGGTTGGAACCTGATGGATGGAATCGTCCGGATTTTAAAACGGACAGTCGTTGGAGTGCAGCACTGGAGTGTGCCGGTCCCGGAGGAGAACTAAAAGGGTTGTCGTGCGCAGCCCCACCGGTAAAAGCTATTGAAAAAGAAGAACCTGTCAGAGAAATCAGGATCAATTCAAACACCCGGGTATATGATTTTGGACAGAATGCTTCCATTATGCCCCGGATTACAATTAAAGGAGTAAGGGGCTCATATGTTCGTATTATACCTTCCGAGCTTTTAAAGCCCGATGGTACTGTCGATCGGTCATCAGTAACACAGGATGGCATTCGTCCGGCATGGTGGCAATTTACACTTGCAACTGAAAGCAGCAGAACTTATTTTCCAAAATTCTTTTATCAGGGAGCCCGTTATTTACAGGTGGAATTATTCGCTGCAAAAGGGGACACCATCTTACCGGTTGTTGAGAAGCTGAATGGTGTGGTGGTTCACACTTCAGCCACCGCCATTGGTACATTTTCCTGTTCCAACAATCTTTTTAACCGCATCTACTCATTGGTTCGCTGGGCACAACGCAGCAATCTGGTAAGTGTGATCACAGATTGTCCTCATCGTGAAAAAATGCCCTGGCTTGAACAATACCATCTTAACGGACCCTCATTACGTTACAATTACGATTTGCTGACGTTGTTTGGTAAAAGCATGAACGATATGGCAAACAGTCAACTGGATGATGGATTTGTACCGAACATTGCACCGGAGTTTTTCCATGCCGGAGAAGAAATAAAAGACAATGGTTTCCGGAATTCTCCCGAATGGGGAAGCGCTTTTATCATTGTTCCCTGGCAACAATATCTATTCTCGGGCGATGTGTCACTTATCAGCCGTTACTATGAAAAAATGAAAAAATACATTGCATTTTTGGATGCATCTGCAACAGGCAATATACTTAATTTTGGACTGGGCGATTGGTACGACATAGGTCCAAAAGCACCCTGGGGATCACAACTTACCCCGGTAGCATTTACTGCTACGGCAATCTATTTCTATGATTATCAGATTATGGCAAAAATGGCAAATATTATAGGTAAAACTGGCGATGCCAATCGTTTCGGACAAAAGGCAGAAGCTATCCGACAATCGTTTAATAAAGAATTTTATAATCCCGAAAAAGGTATTTATTCAACAGGCTCGAATACCACATTTGCCATGCCTTTATTTTTTAACATCACCGAACCTCAAAACAGGAAAAGGTTAATTGAAAAATTAGTAGCCGACATTCGTAAACGCGGTAATTCTTTTACATCGGGTGATGTAGGATACCGTTTTCTTCTTAAAGTTTTAGCTGAGGAAGGATATTCCAATGTTATTTTCGACATGAATAATCAATCCGATCGTCCGGGATATGGTTACCAGTTGAAAATGGGTGCTACTTCACTGACAGAAAAATGGGATGCAGGTGTGGGAAGTTTTGGATCTCAAAACCACTTTATGCTGGGACAGATCAACGAATGGTTCTTTAATGACCTGGCAGGCATTGGGGATGATGCGGATGGTGCGGGATTCAGGAAAATAATTATTAAACCCATGGTTGTTGGTGACCTAACCTGGGTAAAAGGGTCATACCAATCGGTCAGCGGTAAGATCTCAACAGAGTGGAAACTCGTGAAAGGAGTATTTACGCTCGATGTTCTTATCCCCGCAAATACCACCGCCTCCATTTATATCCCTGCAAAGACAAAAAGTGACGTTACTGAAAGTGGGAAACAGATTAAAAAGACTTATGGAGTTAAATTCATCAAAATGGAAAATGGTTGTGCCATCTATGAAACAGGTTCCGGGAGTTACCATTTCGTAGCCAAAGAAAAGCAATAACCCATCTATACATTTACAATTTATTCATTTACTCCCGATTGCTATCGGGATTACAATTTAAATCATTTACTATATAACCAATCAACCTCCCGATAGTTATCGGGATAACCAGTCAACCGTTTAACCAATTAACCAATTCCGACTATCAACTCGGAACACGGAACACGGAACACGGAACACGGAACGATAAATTCTTCAACCAATTAACTAATTATCCAATTAAGAATATGATTATCAATTTTGTTTATTTCGGAAATGGATGTTTTTTTGTACTTTTGCAAAAGTTTAACCCGACATTAGCTCAGTGTTTTTTTTTAGTTCAAACACTTTCTCTCAATTTCAATAAAAAATAAATCAGTTAACTTCATATAGTATTTTACCCACTTCATTCATGAACACAATTCAAATAAAAGATAAAAAATTCGTCTTATCCATTCCTGAATCAGAGATATTAGCCGCAGTTCGAAAAGTATCAGAAGCTATTAATCGTGACATTGCCGATAAAAATCCATTATTCATTTGTGTTCTCAACGGAGCATTTATGTTTGCAGCCGATTTGATGAAGAATGTAAATATACCCTGTGAAATCACTTTTATAAAACTGGCATCGTATGAAGGATTATATACTACCGGAGCTGTGAAAGAAATAATTGGTCTGAGTGAAAGTGTAGTCGGAAGGAATGTAGTTGTTGTTGAAGATATTGTGGATACCGGTATAACAATGGAAAGAATTTTAAACTCGCTTCGTGTAAAAGGTGCCAATGAAATTCGCGTTGCCACTTTTCTGCAAAAGCCTGACGCTTTGCAACGCGATATTCAGATAGATTACATTGCCATGAAAATACCAAATGATTTTATAGTTGGTTACGGATTAGATTATGATGGGTATGGCCGTAATTTGAAAGATATTTACACATTGGTTTCAGAATAAATCATCCATTAGACAAAAAGAATAGGTAACTTTTTGTTTGATTTTAGTTAATATATAAAAGGTAAAAAATGTTGAACATTATTATTTGTGGAGCCCCGGGTTGTGGCAAAGGAACACAAAGTGATCTGATTGTTGAGAAATACACATTAAAACATCTTTCAACGGGCGATTTGCTTCGCAACGAAATTGCTAAAAAAAGCACATTAGGAAAGGAAGCTGAGAGTTTCATTTCCAAAGGAAATCTTGTTCCCGACAAGATGATTCTGGATATTCTGTCGAAAGCGATTGACGAACAGACGAAAGACTGCAATGGGATTATTTTAGATGGTTTTCCGCGCAATGTAGACCAGGCAGAAGCATTAGAAGAATTAATGACTAAATTAAAGAAAGAAGTAACAATTCTTATCGACTTGCATGTTGATAATCAGGAGTTGATCGACAGGTTACTTAAACGTGGCGAAACATCGGGACGTAGTGATGACAACATGGAGACAATCAAAAAAAGACTGGAAGTGTATAAAAGTAAAACAGCTCCGGTAAGTGATTTCTACAAAAAGAAAAATAAATATGCTGCCGTCGATGGTATGGGTACTATCGACGAAATATTCGGACGCATTTCCAACATTATCGATTCAAAACGATAAATCTTCATTAAAAAACCTTTTCCCTTAACAACCATCGGAACTAAAAGCCAATGCGTTTTGTTATCTCATAAATTAAATAACTATCATGGCAAGTTCAAACTTTGTAGATTACGTAAAGATATATTGTAAATCGGGCAAGGGTGGACCGGGTTCAAAGCATTTATACCGCGATAAACTGACTCAAAAAGGTGGTCCTGATGGTGGTGATGGCGGACGGGGAGGTCATATCATTTTACGTGGCAGCAAAAACTACTGGACACTCATACACCTTAAATACGCCCGGCACATTCATGCAGGCGATGGTGAAGGTGGTGGATTAAGTCGTAGTTTTGGGAAAGAAGGAGAGGACAAAATAATTGAAGTCCCATGCGGTACGGTAGTGTATGATGCCGAAACAGGAGAATTTTTGTGCGACATTACCGAAGATGGCGAAGAAATCATTTTAGTCAATGGTGGTCGTGGTGGACAAGGGAACTGGCATTTTCGTTCTTCAACCAATCAAACGCCCCGTTTTGCTCAACCGGGTGAAGATTCTATAGAAAAAACAGTTATTCTACAACTAAAAGTACTTGCTGATGTAGGGTTGGTAGGTTTTCCGAATGCAGGAAAATCAACCTTATTATCGGTAGTGTCGGCTGCAAAACCGGAAATAGCAGATTATCCTTTTACCACTTTGGTCCCAAATCTCGGAATTGTTGCTTATCGCGGCAACAAGTCATTTGTTATGGCCGATATACCAGGGATTATTGAAGGCGCAGCCGAAGGCAGAGGTCTGGGATTACGTTTTCTACGCCATATTGAACGGAACTCCATTTTACTCTTTATGATTCCGGCAGATACGAATGATATAGTCGCTGAATATAATATTCTACTCAATGAGTTGAAACAATACAATCCTGAACTTATCGATAAACAACGCATTTTAGCCATTACCAAATGTGATATGTTGGATGATGAATTAATGGTTGAAGTAAAAAAACTTGTACCGACTGATATTCAAACCGTTTTCATCTCATCGATAAGTGGCTTGGGTCTTACTGAACTGAAAGACCTTATCTGGACTGAAATCAATAAGGAATCGAATAAAGTCGTTGAAATCTCGCACCAACCGATGGAAGTAACATACCACGAAGTAGAAGAAGAAATTGAAGAGGAGAAAGATGAGGAAGATGAGGAAGAAGATTTGAGTAAGTACAAAGGAATTGGATGGGACGAACTATAAATTCTTTATTTTGGTAACATACGATTTACTAAATAAATACAAAGAAATTGCCCATTTTTGCACGGACCGGGGAGGTGGTGCAAGTGTGGGCAATTATGCATCTTTTAATATGAGTCCGTTTTCGGGTGATAATCCTGAAGATTACACTAAAAACAAATCGGTAATCTGTGACCATCTTGGCATTGCCACAGATAAGATCATCATTCCTTATCAAACTCATGGAGTTGAAATCCTTGAAATTGACAGTTCGTTTATGCAACTTCCAGTCAAAGATAAAACCCAATCGTTATATGGAATAGATGCTCTGTTAACAAGTTTGACGGGTGTTTGCATAGGAATTACAACAGCCGATTGCGTACCACTCATCTTCTTCGATCCTCAAAAGCAAGTGATTGCAGTTGCTCATGCCGGATGGCGTGGAACATGTGGCAGGATTGGAGAAAATACCATTCAGACATTAATGAATAAATACAAATGCAATCCTGCTGATATTCGAGTAGTAATTGGCCCTTCCATTTCAGCAAAAGTGTATGAAGTTGGAGAAGAAGTGGTAAACAATTTTCAACATGCCGGGTTTGATATTTCCAGGATAATATCCACCAAAAACAAATCCTTATATCTTGATTTGTGGAAAGCCAATCAAATCTCCCTTGAAAAAATGGGAGTCTTAAGCGAACATATCGAGACTTCAGGCATTTGTACTTTTACTGAACATGAACGTTTCTTCTCTGCCCGTAGGCTTGGAATAAAATCAGGTAGAATGTTGAGTGGGATTATGTTGATTGGGTAATTTCATCATTACATGTTCCACGTTCCGTGTTCCGCGTTACTAGTTGACAGGTCTGTTTTGGGTAAATAGTTGATCCTTTAAACTGAACATACTTCGTTCAGTCGGCTGATTAAAAATAAACAACTTTGAGACCGACCAATTGTAAATCGTAAATTGTAAATTGTAAATGAAAATAACGATATCAACTGCGATTCGTGAGGCTTGCCCTGAATTGGTATTGGCCATTATCAGGTGTGAAGTCAGGAATCCGGTGACTTCTCCGGAGCTTTGGAGTGAAATGGAAGCTGAAATCCAATTGTTTTCGGCTACCCATACTTTGGAAGACATCAATCGACGTTCTGAGATTAAGGCTACACGACAAGTATATAAAAAACTGGGAAAAGATCCAAACCGGTACCGTCCATCAGCCGAAGCTTTGTGTCGTCGAATTGTAAGAAACATTCCTGTTTACAAAGTCAGTACATTGGTTGACATTATAAATCTGGTATCCATCCGAAGTGGTTTTTCAATCGGAGGATTCGATTCGAATAAAATTAAAGGAGATATTGAGCTTGGAGTTGGCTCAGACAAAGACGAATTTGAAGCTATCGGACGTGGAGCACTTAATGTTGTAGGGTTGCCACTTTACCGTGACGAAACCGGAGGAATTGGCACACCCACCAGTGATCATGAACGGACAAAAATATCGCCCAACACGACTAAACTTCTTATGATTATTAACGGATATAGCGGAAATGAAGGACTAAAGGAAGCAGTGAATCATGCCATTCAATTATTAAGAAAATATGCAGGATTAAAGGAATACGAAGTTGAGGTGGTTGATTAGTTATCCCGATAACTATCGGGAGGTTGATTGGTTAATTGGTTTATTAGTTGAATGGTTGAATGGTTGAATGGTTGACTGGTTGATATGATAATGTGTTGATTGAAATGGTTGGTTTGTTAATATTGTAAATGAATAAATAGTAAATGTTTTTTAGTTGTCTAAATTCTCCATTATTTTCTCCAGATCCAGATCCAGATCATGCAATTGTTTTTTGCAAAATTCCATAAGTACTGCTGCCCGCTTTACTTTTTCAGAAATAAAATCCATATTCACTTCCGAATTGTTTTCCAACTCAGCCAGTATATTTTCAAGTTCTGTAACAGCTTCTGTATAAGTTAATTTAGCTTTCGACATAGGATTAAAGTTTAAAAGGTTTGAGGTTTGAAAGGTTGAAAAGTTGAAAAGTTTAGGGTTTGAAAGGTTTAATACTCGTTATAAATCCTGCAAATAGTAAATGGGATATGATTAAAAAGTAAATGAATTTATTCATCAGAGAAATGTACCAGAACTTTCCGGTAGGAATTAAAAATCTTTGATTTAGAGACAAATCCTAAATAAACTTTATTTTCATCCACTACCGGCAAATACCACGACCCGGTATCTTCAAATATATTCATTACCCTCTCCATAGGCATAGTAACATTTAACAATGCCGGAGGTGAAGTCATAAGTTTTTTTACATCAAACCGGTTGTATAAATCCGGTCTGAACATAATATTCCGTACTTCATCGACCAATACGATTCCTACAAGTGCCTTTGTTTTTGGATTAACTACCGGGAATAGATTTCTTCTTGATTTTGATATTATTTTAACCAATTCTCCCAAATTCATTTCCGGATATAACTCAGTGAAATCAGTTTCAACGAAATTCTCCATTTTAAGCATTGTAAGTATAGCTTTATCTTTATGGTGCGTTAGCAACTCCCCTTTTTGTGCCAAGCGCATGGCATACAAGCTATGAGGTTCAAACAAAATGATTGTCAGGTAGGATATTGTTGATACAATCATTAATGTCATAAACAGATTATATCCACCGGTTAACTCTGCAATAAGAAAAATTCCGGTTAAAGGTGCGTGCATGACACCCGACATTAGTCCGGACATTCCTGCTAAAGCAAAATTAGCTTCAGGGATTAAAAATCCTAAGTAAATTAAAATTTTTGCAACAACTAAACCTGTTAAACATCCAATAAATAAAGCCGGAGCAAAAATTCCCCCAACACCTCCGGCTGCAGTGGTAGAGGCGGAAGCAAAAATTTTAAAAACTACAATTAATGCAAGATATATAATTAATACCCAAGGGTTGTGACTCAGTCCCAAAAAGAAACTCTGATTTAGTACGGATGCAGAGTGTCCATTTAAAATGGCCACAATTGTATCATAACCTTCTCCATACAAAGGTGGAAAAATAAAGATCAACAAACTTAAAACTGAACCTCCTATTGCTAATTTGGTAACCGGTCTCTTCATTTTTCTGAAAAGTCCTTCGATCCAGTTCATTCCACGGGTAAAATAAAGGGATACAAGTCCGCAAACGACTCCCAACAGGATTAAATACGGTATTCTATCTATTTCAAATGGTTGGTATTTACTAAACTGGAAAGTGAAATCACTTCCGGTTAAAAAATAAGACACTGCAGTGGCAGTGACCGATGAAATAAGCAACGGAACAATAGCTGTGAGCGTCATATCGAGCATCAACACCTCCAGTGTAAATACCAGGCCTGCTATTGGTGCTTTAAAAATGCCACCTATAGCTCCTGAAGCACCGCAACCCACCAGCAACATCAATGTCTTTTGATCCATTTTGAAGAAATTCCCCAGATTGGAACCAATAGCTGCACCTGTCAATACAATTGGTGCTTCAGCTCCTACAGAGCCTCCAAAACCAATCGTAAAAGCACTCCCTACCATCGAAGTCCAGACATTATGAAGTTTTAGAATACTTTTACGTTGTGAAATGGCATACAGAATTCGAGTGACACCATGGCTAATGTCATCTTTTACAATATATCGAACGAATAATGAAGCAAGAATAAGACCTATGGCAGGGAAAACCAGATACCAGTAATTAACATGATACCGGCTAAAACTTTCGGTGAGCAACATCTGAATAAAGTGTATTGTTGACTTTAACAGATAGGCGGCAATAGAGGCAAAAACGCCAACAATAAAACTTAAAATAAGTATAAACTGACGTTCTTTGATATTATGTTCACGCCAGGCAATCATTTTCAAATACCAACTTCTATTTTCCATACCTAAACAAAAAAATCTTTTTACAAAGATATAGCAATTACAGTATTTTTAAACTCCTTTTCCCTTAAAAATTATTTCAATGGTGTACATCATAATTTTCACATCCGCAAGGAGTGACATATTCTCTAAATAAATAATATCATAATTGAGACGTTCAATCATTTTTTCAATGGTATCAGAATAACCTATTTTTATAGGACCCCATGAAGTAAGCCCAGGTCTAATTTTATAAAGTAAACAATAATACGGAGCTTCTTCTATGATTCTATTAATGTAGTAATTTCTTTCAGGGCGGGGACCCACTAAACTCATATCCCCTTTCAATATATTCCAGAATTGAGGGATTTCATCGATTCTATATTTTCTGAGTATCCTGCCAAAACGCGTAATGCGATCATCGTTTGCGCAACTCAACTTAGGTGTTCCGTTTTCTGAGCCAATGTACATGGTTCTGAATTTTAGTATTCTGAAAGGTCTTCCAAATCGGCCAATGCGTTCCTGACGATAAAAAACCGGACCTTTGGAGTCTATTTTTATCTGGATCATAAAATAGAACAATAAAGGCGAAAGCAATACCAATGAAAGAAAGGAGAATACAATATCAATAAAACGTTTCATACTTACTTCCCAATCGGACATGGAATGGTTAGAAATGCTCACTAATGGAATAATACCCAAATGAGTTATCTTGGCACTTCCAATTAAGATTTCATACAAACGGGGGGTAAATTGTATGTCAATATTAAATCTGTAAAGCAGATTAATAATTTTAAACAATTGCTTTTCATCAGCATCATCATCAAGCACAACAATAGTTTCATGAATATCATATTTTTCAATAATATATGCAATTTGGGACATATTCCCTAAAATTCTTTCTGGTGGAACACCCAATTTTTTATTTATGGATACAAATCCAACAAGAGTGTTTTTTGTTGCATTCTTTTCAATATCAACAGCAATTTTCATTGCATTATTACCATTTCCTATAATTAGTGTATTAATTGTCCACTTCTTATTTCTAAAATTACGTTGTATTTGTGTATAGATTATATCCCGGAACAGGAATGTAAAACAAAATAAAAGTCCAAACAATACAGACAATGAAAAATAAAAATACTCATACGAAACAACGACATCACCCAGTTTAAGTAGAAAAAAAACAGAAAGTGAAATAATAGCAGAAGAAGTAATGGTACTAAATATTACATTAATTTTTGATTTTTTGAGTGGATTCAAATAAAAACCGGTCAGATAATGAATAAATACACAACAAAAAGGAAAAAGAATCAGGCTTGTAAAATAATCGTAATTGGGAATAAAAATATGGGCACCATCAAATATTTGTATATCATTTACAGTTTTTCTAAATATTACAAATGCCACCCATACAAGAAGTGAAGCAAGCATATCATACAGAATATATTTCAGAAAAAGTCGATTTTTATTCATATGTCTTTATTTTCTGATTATCTGAAACAGATTACCTTTTCCAAGTTTGATTATTGAAGAAGAGTTTAATTTAGTCATGTCATCCTGTCGGAAATTCACCACATAATCCACTGCCTTTATTATTTCATCCGATATTTCACTAAAATTGGAAGGTGTTGCATTTCCACTTATATTGGCAGAAGTTGACACAATTGGTCTCCTGAACTGAGCACAAAGATTTTTAGAAAAAGCTTCATTTGTTACACGGATTCCTATTGTTTTATCTTCAGCAATCAAATTAGTTGCCAGGTTTTTAGCCTGCGGGTAAATGATTGTTAATGGCTTTTCGCTTAACTCAATTAAGTCCCAGGCCATTTCAGGCACTTCTTCAACATACGATTGTAATTTTGCCGGATTATCAATTAAGACCAACATTGCTTTAGCATCTGTCCTTCTTTTTATATCAAAAATTCGCTTTACCGCCTTTTCATTCGTTGCATCACATCCTAAACCCCATACTGTATCTGTAGGATAAAGAATCACTCCACCTGCCCGTAACACTTCCACTGTTTTTTTTATTTCTGCCTGCATTTCAATAAGTGTAAACTTGCGCATTTTAATTTCGTTTTTATTTTGTTCTACACTAAAATAAGTTAACGCAAATTATTGCAAATTATTTCTTTTTATAAATAATAATATTTTATTCAAACAAAGATAATACTATATATTTTTATTATTCCATTCTTTAACATAGTTTTCTTCTGTCGATTCCCCAAATAATATGCTAACATTAAGATTAGCAAGTATTTTAATTCCATCAGCTAAAGAGGAACGCGACTTCTTTTCTTTTAATGAATCCTGATATATAAACCTGTTCATAAATCTTTACTTTTTACTTTTTGAGTATTGATCCAAAATCCAGGATCCAAAGTTCCGGAATTTTAGTATATAAACTGCGATGTAGAATAAAATCCTGCCTGATTTATTTTGATCACTTATTAAAATACTTTAAACCAAGCTATTCTACATTTTGATTAACAATAATCCTTCAAGGTAAATAAAAATACCTGCTTATTCTATTTCTTGTTTGTGCGGATAAACGGAGGATCCCGATTCTACGTAATATAGATACGAAAATATATTTCTATATCCAAAACTCTTTTTCATATTCTTTTATAGAATGAATTGCGATTATTTTTGAACCGCGATATAAATTCACAAAACGGATAATAGAAATATTATTTTTAAAGTATATGCATTTTGACAAAAGATATTCTGTAAATAAAATCGTTGACTAAATCCTTATTACTTCCGGTACAAGTCTTTATAAATCCTGATTTTTATTAATAGTAGTTCACTTTTTGGACTGTATGATTTCGTACACCTATTCTGTAGCAATCTTGCAGATTTAAAAACTTTTCTATACCTTTACAGCACTGAGTAAGGATGTTATTCGTGATGTTGACCTTTTTTTTAATGATCTGAAAAATAATGTCTTTTTTCCATTGAAGAGATGAGTTTCTTTAACCCGGCGTAGATAAATAAAACACAATGATAAATATATGGTATTATAAAAATCTTACCGAACAACAAATTGAAATACAAAAACGATTAACAGAAGAGCTAAGTATTAGTCCTATTCTCTCAAAATTGTTAGTTCAGCGGGATATTCTGACTTTCGAAGATGCACGCAGTTTTTTTAGACCCGATTTAAACGATTTGCATGATCCGTTTCTAATGGCTGATATGCAAAAAGCAGTGGATCGATTGACTTTAGCGATGAAGAGAAATGAGAAAATTCTCATCTATGGTGATTATGATGTGGATGGGACTACTTCAGTATCATTAGTCTACAAATTTTTAAAACAATTTTATTCCAATGTCGATTTTTATATCCCCGACCGTTATAACGAAGGGTATGGAATTTCTATTCAAGGAATTGATTATGCAGCAACCAATGATTACAAACTGATTATTGCACTTGATTGTGGTATCAAAGCAATAGAAAAAGTAAAATACGCATTGAGTCAGGGAGTAGATTTCATTATCTGCGATCACCATACACCTGATGATGTTTTACCACCGGCTATTGCAGTTCTCGATCCAAAGAGAATTGACTGCAATTATCCTTATAAACACCTCTCAGGTTGTGGGGTTGGCTTTAAACTAATGCAGGCATTTGCCATTACGAACAACATCGATTTTTCTCAACTCACTCCCCTACTCGATTTACTTGCATTGAGTATTGCCTCAGATATTGTTCCAATTACAGGAGAAAACAGGGTGTTGGCTTTTTATGGGCTTAAACAAATTAATTCTAATCCAAGTGTAGGCCTGAAAGGAATTCTCGACGTTTGTGGTTTAACAGATAAAGAAATTACGATCAGTGATATTGTTTTCAAAATCGGGCCGCGAATTAATGCCTCCGGTCGAATGAAGCTGGCTTATGAAGCTGTGGAATTACTTGTCTCAGGGGATCCTGCTTTTGCAAAAGAAAAAAGTGATACTATTAACGAATATAATAACGATCGTAAAGATCTGGACAAAAACATTACAGATGAAGCCATAGCTTTAATCGAAGCAGACAAACGTTATGCGGAAAGAAAATCAATTGTGGTTTATAAATCCGATTGGCATAAAGGTGTTATCGGAATTGTAGCTTCGAGGCTATCGGAAGAATACTATAAGCCCAGTATTGTTTTGACAAAATCCAATGGATTAGCGTCAGGATCGGCACGTTCTGTTTCAGGATTCGATATTTACAAAGCCATTGACTCCTGTCGTGATTTGCTTGAAAATTTCGGTGGTCATATGTATGCTGCCGGATTATCTATGAAAGAAGAAAATATCATGGCTTTTACTGATAGATTAGAAAAGTTTGTTTCTGAGAATATTCTGGAAGAGCAAACCTATCCTCAAATCGACATTGATGCCGTTTTAGAATTCAAAGATATTACTCCTAAATTTTTTCGTGTACTAAAACAATTCGGCCCGTTTGGCCCCGGAAATATGAAACCTGTTTTTGTATCGAAAAAAGTATTTGATTATGGAACAAGCCGTCTTGTTGGTAAAGAGCAGGAACATTTAAAACTTGAACTAGTCGACTCAAGTTCAGAGAATGTAATGAATGGCATTGCTTTTCGAATGCATGAGTATAATGACCATTTAAAAGCATTGAATCCATTGGATATTTGTTATACACTCGAAGAAAATTCATTCAATGGGAATACAACTACTCAGTTGATGATAAAAGATATCAAAATTGACAAATAGGCAGAGTCAACGAATAAAATAAGCCGGTGAATTTAGTTCCACCGGCTTATTTTTGTTGTTGGAATAATTTCAATTATTTTTCTTTCGCTTTTGATATTGTTTTTTCCGGTACGATTTGTCTGGGTTGAGGATCTTTATCTTCTTTATCTAAGACAAATCTTTTATAGTATGACATGATAAGAGTTGTCATCGGTAATGCTATAATGATACCAATTATTCCCAACAAAGTGCCCCATATTGACAAACAGAGTAAGATCACTGCCGGATTTAGCCCTGTTACTTTACCCATAATACGGGGGGTAAGGATAAGATCTTCGACCATTTGAATCAAAATAAAAACGATTGCTATCCCCAGAAGGATAGAAAGATAGGTCTGACCTGTTTCAACCGATCGTAATAACCCCATGGTTGCTGTTGGTATAATTCCAACTATTTTCAAATAGGGCACCATATTTATCAGCCCTATAAATAGTCCTAAAACGATGGCTAAGGGTAATTGTATTATACTAAATCCTATTGCGAAAAGTGATCCGACAATTAAAGCTATCAACGCTTGTCCTCTAAAATACCTGTTCATGCCATTCTCTATATCCATAAGAATTTCAGTCACTAATGTCCGGTAATCAGGAGGAATAATTTTAAATAATCCGGCAGAAAGTTTATCATAATTCAACAATATTAAAATAAAATATAACAGAATGATGATGATCACAACCAGCCCAAATACAAAATTCAACGAACTACTTATCAGATTCCACAACTGAGGTGCAATCTTCTTCACTACTGTCATGATGTTTTCATCCTGCAAAATGGACTGGATATTCAAATGAGACAAGTAATTGCGTATTTCATTTTGCCATGCCAACGGTAAAATAGTATTCACATTAAGTCCTTTGGTATATAATACAATTAGTTGAGACAGTTTGGATATTTCATTACTTATCATGGGAGTGAGAAACCAAATGAGCCCAATTAAACTGCCCACTACAAGCACCAACGTGCAAATAATCGATAACAAGAGGCTTTTAAATTTCAATTTAATCTGGAAAAACCGGACAATGGGTTGAAGTAAATAAGCCAATAACCAGGCGATTAAAAAAGGCAATAGTGCCCTGCTTAATTTATCGATCAAAAAGAAAATAAATACCAGAATAGCCAGCCCAATGATAATTCGAACCACCCGGTCGAATGTGTATGGTTTTGAATTTGTTCTCATGATAGTATTTGTTTTTTAAAAATTGGTCATTCAGAATTGATTATTTAATAACAATTACTTTTATTTTATTTTATTATAACATTCTCTGCAAATAGGTTCATATTCAGTCATTTCGCCTAATAAGACACGCTTATCACTTTCAACCAACCGATGCGACACGTAGGCCAATGCTCCACATCGAACGCAGATGGCATGTACTTTAAATACATCCTCTGCAATTGCACATAAGGCCGGCATGGGGCCAAAAGGGACACCTCTGAAATCCATATCCAATCCGGCTACAATCACCCTGATTCCCTGATTGGCTAATTGGGTACAGACATCCACTAAACCTTCATCAAAGAACTGCGCTTCATCAATGGCAACAACATCCACATCACCCGACATTAGCAGGATACTTCCGGATGATTCAACGGGAGTTGACCGGATAGCAGTTCTGTCATGCGAAACCACATCTTCCTCCGAAAAACGTGTATCAATTTTAGGTTTAAAAATCTCAACCTGTTGTTTCGCAAATTTTGCCCGTTTCAATCTTCGAATCAATTCTTCAGTTTTACCCGAAAACATGGAACCGCAAATTACTTCAATGCTTCCACGTTTTTGTTGATTTGGATGATTTTGTTCTGAATAAATCATTTTTATTTTATTGAAAATTAGTTCTACTTTTATTCTTTTCTCTTTCGATTATAGTACCTTTACACTCTTTAATAAATAGAAATTACAGCATTGAATAATTTCTATTTAAATAGTTCTATCAGTTTAGGATTTTGCAATTTAAAGCTTTTTGATTTTAGATTTCAGGGATTGCATTTAATAATCTGATATTTAATTTTATAATCAAATAATATAAATCCTTTTCCTCTTTAATCTTTGATCTTGGTTCTTTGCTCTTTAATCTTTGATCTTTGATCTTGGTTCTTTGCTCTTTAATCTTTGATCTTTGATCTTGGTTCTTTGCTCTTTAATCTTTAATCTTGACTCTTGGTTCTTTGCTCTTTAATCTTTAATCTTTAATCTTTAATCTTGGTTCTTTGCTCTTTAATCTTTAATCTTGACTCTTGGTTCTTTGCTCTTTAATCTTTAATCTTTAATCTTTAATCTTTAATCTTGGCTCTTGGTTCTTTGCTCTTTAATCTTTAATCTTTAATCTTTAATCTTGGCTCTTGGTTCTTTGCTCTTTAATCTTTAATCTTTAATCTTTAATCTTTAATCTTTAATCTTTAATCTTTAATCTTGACTCTTTGTTCTTTGCTCTTGGCTCATGGCTCTGTAATTCTTAATCTATGCAAAGATAAAAAAATAACATGCATAGAAATTGTTTTTATAAAAAAAGATATGAACATATTGTTAAAAGCAAAATTCACCTACGTGAAGTTGAATCTTATGTCTAAAAAATTCATTTTAATAACAGAAGAACATGTGCACGATGAATTTATCAATTATCAGTGAGCATTATTTATCGGAATTCATATCAATTAAAATTATACAGGAACAACATTTCAACAAATCAAAAGTTTATCAGTACAACAATCTATTATGAAACTATACGTAGTACCTACACCGGTTGGTAATCTTGAAGACATGACATTTCGTGCCATTAGGGTATTGAAAAATGCCGATTTAATCTTAGCTGAAGATACCCGCACAAGTGGTTTTCTGCTAAAGCATTTCGATATCAAGACTCCCATGCAATCACATCATAAATTCAACGAACATAAAACCGTTGAAAATATTGTCCAACGGATAAAAGAAGGTCAAACAATTGCATTAATCTCCGATGCAGGTACTCCTGCAATTTCCGATCCCGGCTTTTTGGTGGTTCGTCAGTGTGTTGAAAATGGGATTGATGTTGAATGTCTGCCAGGTGCTACTGCGTTTGTACCTGCTTTAGTCGCATCCGGATTACCAAATAACAGGTTTTGCTTTGAAGGATTTCTGCCTCAAAAAAAAGGTCGTCAAACGAAGATAAATGACCTGATCTCCGAGAAAAGAACAATGATCTTTTATGAATCACCTTTTAGATTAGTAAAAACACTAACTCAACTCTCAGAAGTCTTCGGGACTCAACGAAAAGCTTCTGTATCCCGTGAGATTTCAAAGATCTTCGAAGAAACTATCAGGGGTACATTAGACGAATTAATTCATCATTTCACAGAACATAATCCAAAAGGTGAAATTGTGCTAATTGTTGCAGGATTAGAAGAATAACATTACCTTTGCACTCGTAAAAAAAGAGAATGAATTATCTTAATAAAATTTGTAAAAAGATTTTTCGAATCAATCTATAAGTTCTAATTATACTCCAAATCCTCTCAACTTAGTTTAGTAAAAACTTCTTTCAACATGAAATCAACTTTCTTCACTTTTGCCATTATACTCATCATTTTAACTTCATGCGGAAAACAATCATCAGATTATAAATCTCTAAAAGCTCAAAACGATTCCTTACAAAATGCAAAGACTAAACTTCAGGAAGAAGTCGATGGATATTTCTCTGATATGAACCAGATTGAGCAAAATATTGATAAGATTAAAAGCACTGAAAATGTTATTTCCGTTCAACCTGTCGGGAAAGAGTTAGACGAAGACCAGCGTACTAAAATTAATGATGATATGACGTTTATCAATGATATGCTTCAGTCAAATAAAACTGAACTAGCGAGGTTGAAATTGAAAATTAAAAAAAGTGCGTTTAAATCATCTCAACTTGAACATACGATTTTACACTTAACCAAATCATTGGAAGAAGAGACTGAAAAAGTGGCTCTTTTAGAGGTTAAATTAGCTGAAAAAGATTCTATTATTATCAAATTAGACACAAAAGTGAACGATATGGGTAAGAATATAGAAGTTTTGGCTACTGATAACAGTTCGAAAGAAACAAAGATAAAAGAACAGGATGAAACTATTCACACTGCATGGTATGTTTTTGGCACATTGAGTGAGTTGAAACAACAAAAGATAGTTACTACCGATGGAATATTAAGTGCTAAAAAAATTCTGCAACGTGACTTCAATAAGAATTATTTTGTACGTATCGATGCCCGGAATACGAAGTCAATTCCGTTGTATTCCACCCATGCCAAAATCCTTACAAGTCATCCTAAATCTTCCTATACACTTGAAAAGGAAAATGGCAACTTTGTTCTGTTAATCCTTGATACAGATGAATTCTGGAGTATCAGTAAATACCTGGTGATTGAAGTGGAATAATTAAGCCCCCTAAATCCCCCGAAGGGGGACTTTGAGAGTCAATGATGAATGAGGAATACTAGTATTTGACTGAATCAAAAAACATTAACGCGTTTTCACAATATGAAGACGCATTTTTAATATTAATAAACAATTATAAACTAACTATTCCCCCTTCGGGGGCTAGGGGGCTCTTTGTTAGGGGGCTTTTTGTTAGGGGGCTTCTTATGAATTACAAAACCGTTTTTATCGACTTAGATGACACACTTTGGGATTTTCATGCCAATGCGAAATCATCCTTACAGGAAATATACGAAGAAAGGAATTTAGGGCAGTATTTTGACAGTTTTGACCAATACTTTAACCTCTATGCAAAAAGGAACCTTGAATTGTGGGAAATGTATGGAAAAGGTACTATTTCGAAAGAGGCACTTTCGTTGGAAAGGTTTCAACATCCCCTCATCCAGGTTGGTATTGATAATGCTTCATTAGCAAAAGAGATAGGCGAACAATATCTGGGTTTACTTCCTACAAGAACCATGCTGATGCCTTTTGCAAAAGAACTGCTGGATTACCTTTTCCCAAAATATCCTCTTACCATAGTTTCAAATGGTTTTGTGGAAGTACAGTACAAAAAACTGCATAGTTGTCACATCGAACAATACTTCGCCCATATTGTACTCTCAGAAGCTGCTGAGGCCCTGAAACCTGATAAACGTATCTTTGAATATGCAATGCGGTTAAACAATGCAACAGCCGCTGAAACCATCATGATCGGCGACAGTTATGAAGCGGATATAAAAGGTGCACAAAATGCAGGAATTGATCAGATATACTATAATCCCCGGATATATGCAGCGGAAATAAACAAACCTGCTACTTATTGGGTAAAGAGCCTGGAGAAGATAATGGAGTTAATTTAATAAATTCAATCTCTTGTATTAAGTATCTGTTTTAAATTAAATTTTGGCATAATTCAACTCTCGCTTAAAATCAAATAAACTCTACAAACTTAGATCTTCGTCCAATTCCTCCCAATGCAGACTTTCGCCAAAGGGTCAGATAGTAAAGTTCTGATGTATCTTTTGCTAACCTGTCATACCACGAGATTGGATTTCCTATCACATGACCACTATCGATTTGCTCTTAGTTATTTTCTGTATCAAACCACACTTTCTTTATTTCCATTTTTCTATAGTCAAGATGTCAGTTTTACCGTTAATAGCTCTTTCCCTAACTGATGTAAAATTTCTTCTATTTCAGCTTTTTTACTTTCCGATGGTTTTTTTGCACCACAGAGGTAAGATGCCATCACACTTTGTCGTATTCCCATCCTGCGGGCTACACTCGACACATTTATTTCAGGAAATGACTTGAAAACACGAGCTATATCTACTGAAGGTTCTTTATCCTCATAAGTAAAACTTTCAAATGAAACATCTTCATCAATTTCATCCCATCTAATTCCAAATGGAGTCAATCTAAATGACGCGCGTTGTAACTTAGACGCCAATTTCAGTCGGGGATACCATAATAATGACTGCCACAACTCCTCATTATCCTGCGAAAGAATAAATATTTTATCTTCTGAAAACCACACCTTATTTGCTTCCATAATTTTTCAAATTTAATATTGTGTAGAATGCGAACATTTGAAAATGTATCATTTGAAAATATTTCTCCATTCTTCTAAGAAATTTTCCTTATTATCTTCAAGAATACTTTTTGCTAATTTTAAATGTCTTGGTTTTAAACCTTTATTTTCTATTAATATTACTTCATCTTCAATTTAAAATTTAGCTGTGCCATCCGAACTTTCAACATGTATATGAATAGGTTCATGTTCACGGGTATAGAAATGAAATCTTAATCCAAATAAAATTAATAGTGTTGGCATAATACTATTTATTTAAATTATAATACAAAAATAGGTAATATATTTATTACCTAGAAGCTATTCATTAATGATTTTGAGTCAACATATAAGATTTAACACAATGATAGTATGCTAACCATTTACTCCGATCATTTATAAAAATTCAATATCAACAAATAAAACAATACTTCGCCCATGTAGTACTTTCAGAAGCCGCTGAAGCCCTGAAACATGATAAACGTATCTTTGAATATGCACTGCAGCTAAACAACGCTACGGCCTCAGAAACCATTATGATCGGCGACAGCTATGATTCTGATATTCTAGGGGCCCAAAATGCAGGGATTGATCAGATATACTATAATCCCCGTATAAATACAACTGATAATAACAAAGTAAGCATGCCAAATCCACCGTATTTCATATAATTTAAAATTGCGTGACCTTTGCCATAAAAAAGTTATGTTCAGTTTGAATGAAGGCAATCGTTATGTAGTTTGTTTGAATGGCGTAGATTTACGCAAGGGATTAGATGGGTTGTGCGGGTTGATCCGGTATCTATCCCTAAGTCCGACCAACGGAGATGTGTATGTGTTTCTGAACAAGAGCCGCACCACCATGAAGTTGCTGCACTGGGAACGCGGAGGCTTTGTTATTTATTATAAACGTTTGGAAAGCGGACGTATCAGCCACAAGATATTTATCAAGGAAGGTCATGGATTCCGTTCGTTTCGTTGGGATGAACTGGTGCTGTTGATAGAAGGAATCAGTCCGAAAATAAAACGCAGAAAACGATATAATTTATCTTAAAATGTTTGTGTATTTCATTGTATATTAGTATCTTTATACTGTAAAACAATGGAAGATACACTGCAAATATTACAAGAAAACGTTCTGTTGAAAGAGCAACTTTGCTTCAAAGACGACCAGCTTCGCTTCAAAGACGAGCAGCTTCGTCTCAAAGAAGAGGAGTTAAAACGCAAGAACGAACGGATACTTTATTTAGAGCGTCAGCTGTTTGGCCGACGTTCGGAGAAGCAGCTTCCCGATTATTCTCAGGCTCAATTATCTCTTTTTGATGCAGAACAGGGCACCCCCGCTATTGAGCAGGAGGCTTCAGTTCTGACAACCCTTATAGAAGATATAAAGCAAAAGGCAGAAGAACGTCGTAACTCAAAAAGACAACGTTCGATAACTGAGAAACGCTCATATAAGCTGCCGGCCCATATCGAACGCCGTGAGACAGTCATTCAACCAGAGAACTTCGATGCTTGCAATATGATCAAGATTGGAGAAGATGTAACAGAGAAACTGATGCTTGATCAGGCAAAGTTCTGGGTAGAGCGAACCGTACGTCCCATATACAAAATACAGCAAGAACAGCAGGCACTTTCTACTGCCATTGTTCAGGCACCTCTCAAAGCATCAATCCTTCCCGGATGTATGGCAGGAGAATCGTTATTAAGCCAAATCACCACTGATAAGTTTCTTTATCATATACCCGAATTCAGACAAGCGGTACGCTTCAAACGGCTTGGAGTAGAAATCACCACTTCGAGCATCAACCGGTGGGTACATACTTTAGCCGATAAGCTTTATCCACTTTATATTGCACAGGTGAACCGGGTGCTCTCAACCCATTACATACAGGTGGATGAAACAACCCACCCGGTAACCGACCGTCCCGGAGCGGCACGCAAGGCGTATATCTGGGTAGTTCGTTCGGTCATGACTCCCGGGATATTCTTCCATTATGATAAAGGCTCGCGTTCACAGGAGGTGGTTCTCAAAATGCTCAAAGACTATCAGGGAGCACTTCAAACGGATGGCTATGCTGCCTACAGCATTTACGAAGAGAAACAGGGAGTGCTTCCTCTGGGATGCATGGCTCATGTGAGACGTAAGTTCGAGAACGCCTTAGTCACAACCCCTGAAGCGCAAAAGGCTCTTGATTATATTGCTCTGCTTTACATGCTGGAAGGGAATCTAAAAGAAGAAGGAGCTGACTACGAGCAGATACGCAAAGAGCGTGAGCAGAAAGCTTATCCGATATTACAACAAATGGAAAGTTGGATGAAAAAAACCTTCAATAGTTGCACCCCAAAAAGTCCCCTGGGAAAGGCCATTAGCTACGCTTTTGGCATGTGGCCCCGTATATGTCGCTATTGCAAGGAAGGATATTACCATATTGACAACAACGCCGTTGAGAATTCCATTCGTCCTATCACTCTGGGACGCAAGAACTATTTGTTCTCAGGTAATGACAGCGGGGCGGAAGATAACTGCATATTCTATACTTTGCTAGGAAGCTGTCTGCAAGCAGGTGTTGAACCGAGTCAATGGCTTACAGCAACTCTCGAAAAAATACCTTCACTCGAAACTCCTATCAATTGGGAAGACTTACTCCCATA
>Ga0302186_10000455_pt1 | contig 36621 bp, 43 predicted proteins | sample II_Bog_E1_2_FD_198782 | JGI IMG/M metagenome (GOLD analysis project Ga0302186, IMG submission 198782) | Peat permafrost microbial communities from Stordalen Mire near Abisko, Sweden - II_Bog_E1_1 | ecosystem: Environmental > Terrestrial > Soil > Wetlands > Peat | place: Sweden: Abisko... | reverse complement strand
TAATGGCCTAGTTTCCATTGAGCGTTTTATAGAAAATAATGGCGTTGAATCTAATGATCCTTACCAATTCATATTTATGGATTGTATAATGCCCATTAAAGATGGATATACAGCATCCATAGAAATTAAGAAATTAATAAAAAATGGTGATTTTTATGATGTAATAATTATAGCTGTGACTGGTATGTGTGGAGTAGAAGAAGAAAAAAAATGCTTGATGTTTGGAATGGATGATTTTTTGACGAAGCCGGTTCAAGAGCAAGAATTAATGGATATTTTGAATTTTTATATCCAGAAATTTGAAATAAAATAAGTTGGAGAGATGCTTTTGAGGAAAAATTATTAATCTTATTATTCTTATGATAATAAAAAAATATCATTCTTTAGTTTTCCAAAATAATTGAATTTATTTTGCGAAAAAAAAATTCAATATAAAAATAATATATTTTAAATAAATTCTTTTTGACTTGATTAAAAATTCCACAAGAGATAGATATTTATTTCAAAATATCAAAAATTTTAATATATTTTTGCCAAGAAACTCACTCATGGATACGACCAAGCCAATTAAAAAACCCAAATTTCGTCGGAACTTCGAACAAATTCTTGCCTCATCTACCTTGAATATCCTATTCCTCATCGACACCACTGGTAGCATGGATCCTTATAGAGATCTCTGTTCCGAAGCCATCTCGCTGATTTCAGAAAAACTCTCAGGTGTAAATGCATTATTTCCTAGTCGCAAAGCTGTTGTTAAACTTGGTTTTGTTGCATACCGGGACATAAAGGATAAAGTCCCATTTGAATTTTGCGAATTCACACAAAATCAGGAGAACATGATTTCAATGGTAAAAAATTTGGAATGTGAGGGGGGAGGTGATGAATGTGAAAATGTCAAAGGAGCTTTTCAGAAGGTTCTTTCAGATCCAAATATTAAATGGGATGCTCAATATAAATTTCTGGTTATGATTGCTGATTCTCCTTGTCATGGTAAACTTTATCACACCACAGAAGAAGATGATGATTATCCGGAAGAAATAATGAGCGAGGAAATCAAATTATTGGTGACAAATGAGATCAATTTTATTGGGATGTTGTTTACAGACTCAACCAAAATCATGTATCAAGAAATTGAAAAAATCTATAAAGGAAATCATGGCAGTTTTTATTTGATAGATCATGAAGATTTAAAGAACATCAAATCCCACAACCAATGTTCACAAAACATATTGAATTTATTTGTTGAGAGAATATCACAACCTATCGAGCAGTTAACAAAATCTACAATTAACACGTTTTTGAAAGAAAAAAAAATTTCGCGTGTCTTCCAATTAATAGGAGAAAATGCCTCTGAATGCAATTGGGAAAAGTTTGGCAAAGATGATGATACTTTCTTACCAGAAGAACTATATGAAGTTTATAATTTCACATGTGATACAAAAACTATTCAATTTCAAAATGTAGGGGCTTTTGAAGTGAACACATTGAAGATCAATGAATGGCGATGCCAGATGAGTACAAAGCCTCTCGGAAGAGGCTCTTTTCGTAATATTTACCTGTTAAAAGTCGCAAAAATTGAGCCAAAAAAAGATGACCCAACTCCTTATCATTTATATATAGCAAAAGCTCCAATTGCGAAGACACATTATACAGATATTGAGGAAATCAAATATGAGTGGCGAGGTAGTTTAGTGGCATCTAATATGGCGAAGAAATTCAATAAAGATCTTTATGGAGTTGGCAATGAGGGAGATCTAACTTTGTCTTTTAATGATGTCTTCATTTTAAAGTCAAAAAAGTCCTTTGAGGGAGAAAATGGTAAGATAGAATATAAATATTTTGCAGTGGAAAAGGTTTTGAAGGGCCCTTTTACCAAATATAATAATAATTTCGGCTTTGTGGCAGATTTCTCACAATTCAAGGAAAAGACGCAGGAACTTGTCCTCTTTAATGAAGTTGCTCAGTCATTCAGTCATTATTCATTTCAGAAGAGTGATGGATATATTTTGATTTGCGATTTGCAAGGAGTTGTTCAAAAACTCACTGATCCCATGATTTTGAACAAAAACAAGACAAATTTGCAAGGGGACCTTTCTGGCCCAGGAATTGCCCAGTTTTTTCAAAAGCACCAATGTAATGATATTTGCCAAAAATTGAATTTAGAAAAAATGAATGAACTTCTTACGGATGATATGAAGAAAGAAATTGAAGAGATCAGCATAAAATTGGCAGAAAATAATAAAGTAAAAACTCTCTCAACGATATCAGATAATGATGATGATTCTGAAAAGGAAGAGGAAAAAAAAGAAGAGGAAGCTTGTCGTTTTAAAGACTAATTTGTTTAAAAGGAAAATATTTCTGGAAAAACAAAAAAATTATGATTTAAATAAGGGTTTTAATTTTGAATTTGTGTTTTCAAAATATTTTAATTCTTAATAGTTAAAGATTGCTAATTCCATCTTGCCTGTCAGAGATAACCACCTGTCCCTGAGTTTCCAATTTATCTACCTTTTCCTTTTGGTTAATAGCTTCAAATCCTTTGGATTTCTCAAGTCCATACATTGCTATCATCTTCTCAATGTTTGGCAGAAAAACTGCCTGTTCATCAAAATCATTATTTTCTTTCTCATTTTCTTCATCGATCACTTTATACAAACCTGCTGCGTTAATTATTAGCAATAATATAAAGGTTATAGTCACACTCCAAATAAACGTACAACATACTCCGGCAATTTGTACACCTAACAAATGACCCCCACCACCCTGGAAAATACCATTTAATGTCGCTCCAACCTCTTTCTCGGCGAAAAATCCAATCAAAATACTTCCTGTGATTCCGCTCACCCCATGACATCCAAATACTCCAAGTCTATCATCAGGCCTATAACGACATTTCTCCATGCATTTGTAAAATGTGAAGGTTGCTATTGAAGAAAATGCTCCAATGATTCCTGAAGCATAAATTGGGACATAACCGCAAGCAGGGGTTATTCCAACCAATCCACAAACGGCTCCAACGCACATTCCAATCACAGAGGATTTTTTTCCTGACAATCTTTCCAAAGCATAAAAAGTCAACATGGCAGCTGCGGTAGCAATATTTGTGTTTATCAGAGCCAGAACTGATTGACCAGAGGCTGCTAAGGCTGACCCTGCATTAAACCCGAACCAGCCGAACCAAAGTAATGTTGTACCTAAAACTACAAATGCTGTGGATTCTTTAGAATCAGTTTCTTCAGAAATCTCTTGAACTTGCCGACCATGCTTAGTCATCGTTAGACTTCTTTTTCTTTCCATACCACGAGATGGACTAACCATTTTTTTCTCTTTTTGCATGTTTTTCCTTTGAACGACAAAATCTGTAAAAAACGCCATAACCAAGGCTGAGCTTCCAGAAGACAGATGAACAACATTACCCCCTGCGAAATCATGAACACCTTAAGAAATTTGATTTGACAAAATTGAAGTATTAATTTTTACCCAATGTTTTCAAAAATCCATTGATATTCCAATTCCAATGGGCAATTGGACAATATCCAACGATCAACCATAGAGAACTTAATATGACAATCGAACTAAATCGCACTCTTTCTGCGGTTGCACCAATGAATAAACAAGGGGTTATAGCTGCAAATTTGTTTTGATAAAAATAAAATAAAAGGCCTGGAATTGTTGGTGCGTATGCATTTGGGAGATAATTCACATTTCTCAATGAGAAAAGATTGACTCCTCCCAAAAATTGTGATTTGCTATCACCAAAAGCCAAAGAATATCCAATGAATGTCCAAAGGACTGTCACAATCGAGAAAATTATTGAGCACTGGCCCAATATAGACACGAAACTCTTATGGCGAACAAGGCCTCCGTAAAAAAAGGCAAGCCCTGGAGTCATGATCATGACAAGACAGCTGGCAACAATCATCCATGCAGTATCGGCTTCCATGATCCCGGCCATGTCCTGGCTAGAAACCAAAGAAAAAAACAGAAAAGAAAGCGTTAGACTTCGAGGAAATCTCATTTTTTGTATTGCATATTATTTTTATTTTTTAGGATAATATAACGTCAAAAGCACATTTAACAGCATTCAACAAATAAATTTTAAATTAAGCATAATTAAATAAAGAGTTCTGAAAAATAAAAATTATAAATAAAACATACTTATTTGTTTATAAATAACTCCAAAAAAAATTTAAAACTTAAATATTTTAAAAGAAGACAATTTAATGTTTTTGAATATAAAAAACAATGGTTTTTGGATCAAATATAAAAATAAACATTTCCACTTTTCTTGTGTTTTGTTGTATATTGAAGAAAAAAATTATTAAATTACAAAAATTAATTGAATGAATGTTGTTTATTTTTAACCAAAGATTTAAAACTATTAAGGGAGGTTTTCATTTTCTCTTTTTTCTTCGAACATCAATTGAACTGCAGTGCCCATTTTATCATTATTTTGGTTAATCGTATCAAAATCACCTTCCACCTTCATGGAATTGGGGTGGGATTTATGCGGTGCAAGCTCAAGTTCTTTTGCTTTCGCAGAGGAATGCTTAGCTATCATCTGCTCAATGTCTGGGATAAAAACTGCTTGTTCATCAAAATCATCATTATCTTTCTCATTTTCTTCATCGATCACTTTATACAAACCTACTGCGTTAATAATCAGCAACAATATAAAGGTCACCACCACGCTCCAAATAAACGTACAACATACTCCGGCAATTTGGACACCTAACAAATGACCTCCACCACTCTGAAAAATACCATTTAATGTCGCTCCAACCTCTTTCTCGGCGAAAAATCCAATCAAAATACTTCCCGTGATTCCGCTCACCCCATGACATCCAAACACTCCAAGTCTATCATCAGGCTTATAAGGACATTTCTCCATGCATTTGTAAAATGTGAAGGTTGCTATTGAAGAAAATGCTCCAATGATTCCTGAAGCATAAATTGGGACATAACCGCAAGCAGGGGTTATTCCAACCAATCCACAAACGGCTCCAACGCATAATCCAATCACAGAAGATTTTTTTCCTGAAAATCTTTCCAAAACATAAAAAGTTAACATGGCAGCTGCGGTAGCAATATTTGTGTTTATCAGAGCCAGAACTGATTGACCAGAGGCTGCTAAGGCTGACCCTGCATTAAACCCGAACCAACCGAACCAAAGCAATGTAGTACCTAAAACCACAAATACTGTGGATTCTTTTGAACTTTCTTTCCCCAAATCATCAATTTCTGAAACTTGTCGGCCGTGTTTCGTTATCGATTTTCTCCTTCCCAGCACTTTTTTTTTCTCTTTTTCTTTTCTTTTTCTCTCTCTTTTAACAACATAATCTGTAAAAAAGGCACAAATTAAAGCTGCACTTCCTGATGAAAGATGGACAACGTTTCCACCTGCGAAGTCATGAACTCCTTAAGTAAAAATTTACTTTTTTCAAAAAGATTAATATGTACCTAAAGTTTTCAAAAAACCATTAATGTTCCAATTCCAATGGGCAATAGGACAGTAAACAACTATCACCCAAAAAGTGCATAAAATGATGATGGAACTGAATCTAACCCTTTCTGCTGTTGCACCAATTAACAAACATGGGGTGATTGCTGCGAATTTGTTTTGATAAAAATAAAATAAAAGGCCTGGAATTGTTGGCGCATATTCATTTGGGAGATAATTCACATTTCTCAATGAGAATAGATTGACTCCTCCCAAAAATTGTGATTTGCTATCACCAAAAGCCAAAGAATACCCAATGAATGTCCAAAGGGCTGTGACGATGGAAAATAATATTAAGCATTGTCCCATAATTGACACGAAATTCTTATGGCCAACAAGACCCCCGTAAAAAAAGGCAAGCCCTGGAGTCATGATCATGACAAGACAGCTGGCCACAATCATCCATGCAGCATCGGCTTCCATGACCCCAGCCATGTCCTGGCAAGAAACCAAAGAAAAAATCAGAAATAAAAGGATACATTTAGATCTCATTTTTTACAAAATTTTTTGTAATTACAATTTGGATTTTTCACAATTTTTTTTGAATAGGGAATATGATAGGAGCATAAATAGTCTAATACGTCTAATAAATACAAAATATCAAAAATTAATATTTTTTTCTTCTTATTTCTAAGTCACCATGGAATTAAGGCATTTTCAAGTCTTTCCTAAAATTAATTTATTTGGTTTAAATCATTCATGAATAATGCCACCACGCAGGCTCTTATCCAACAAAAAATGGATAATTTATCTTTGATGTGGTCAGCCATTGCTACCTATTTGATCTTCCTTATGCAAATTGGTTTCGCATTTCTGCATGTTGGCAATATTCGTTTTCGTTTTACACAAAGTGCCCTCATCAAAAAACTGATCAATGTTTCAATCAGTTGTATGGTTTGGTGGTTATGCGGGTTGGCTTTTAGCTTTGGCAGTGATAATGGTAGTTTTCTCGGTGATCAATTATTTATCAACCAAAGTCTCACGGGACAGGAATATGGCCAATGGATGTTTCATTTCGCTTATGCAATAACTTGTACTACGATATTCAGTGGTTGTGTGGCTGAGAGAATCAAAATGTTGCCTTTTTGTCTTTTCAATTGTATTTTGATCGGATTTATCTACCCAGTAGCAGTTCATTGGAGTTGGTCAGGAGGATGGTTGCATGATTTGAATTATCATGATTTTTCTGGAAGTGGGATTATTCACCTAATAGGAGGAACAGCTGGATTGGCGGGAGGGATTCTATTAGGTCCACGAAAAGGAAGATTTGAAATTACAGGAAAATATAGAAAACAAGAATTTTTGCCAAGTAATATGGGTTTTGTTGCTTTGGGAACTTTCACATTATGGATCGGTTGGTATGGAATGAATTGTGGAACTGTGAGTCCTTTAATGATCGATCGAGAAAGATCAGATTCCTCCTTTTATAGTATCGCATTAATAGGGAAGGTTGCTATAAATAGCACTTTAGCTCCAAGCATTTGTGGTTCGACTGTTTTTTTTATGCATTATTTTGAAAACAGAAAAACTAATCATCCATTCTCTTTAAAAGCATTATGCGATGGAATTCTAGCAGGACTTGTGTCAGTTTCGGCCAGTTGTGATAATGTTAAACCTTGGGCCGCCTTTACAATTGCTTTGATGGCTGGTTTCGTTTATCATTTTTCGAACAAATTACAACGTAAGTTAAAATATGATGATCCTTTGAATGGTTTATCAATTCATATGATTTGCGGAATTTGGGGCTCAATTATGGTAGGTTGGTTTGACGAGAATTATGGTATTTTGTATGGTTATGGAGGTCGTCAATTTGGGATACAAATTTTGGGATGTTTGGTGAATTTCTCATGGGCTTTTTTTGTTAGCTTTATTGTATTATACTTATTTAAAATTTGCAAATGGGTGGGTTTGAGAATTAGTTTGGAAGAAGAAGAATTGGGTAGTGATGTGATGCATTATGGAGGATATTCGTTGATTTTCGATATGGATCATTTGAGGATCGCCAAAGGAGAAATCACTTTAAGGGGAAAAAAGATAAAATTGAATGGGAGCAAAAATCATCTCGTTTTGGATACACAACATAATGCCAGACTTTCATCTGAGTTGGGAGAAGAAGTGTTTAAAAACCTGAATAAAAGTTATGACATTGAAAGTCAAGATTTAACTGAGATGATAGGAACCTTGAAGGTCAACAAAGTTCATTCATTTTAAAAAAAATATTTTAAGAGTTCATATTTGTTTTGTATATTAAAACCATTAAATGAAATAACATTAAAATTTTCTTCTTCATTCTGAATGATCTTTCTGCGGATCATTGGGATTGTCAATTTTCTCTTGATTTTCGGTTGGTTCTTCTTCCATTTTGGAGTTTTTATTAAGTTCTTGAGCCTTTTCTTGGTTTTGATATTCCGTCAATTTGTTAAATTCGTTAGGTTGTTTATTTTTCTGAATGGTTTTGTCAGAGAAAATATAAGAAGTTCCTTCCAGGAACATTTTTTCCTCATCAAATGTGATAGTATCCAAAAAGTTCTCAATGTTATTTTTAAATTTTTTCAAGAGTAAAAATCCTATTAATTATAAATAAAACATTTGGCATTGAATTTTAAAGTGAACCTTCTTTTTCTGGAATTTCCAATATTTTTGTATTGGGCATTTGAACATCGTCGGCTATGATTTTTAAATAACTATTTCAATTATAATTTTGGCATGTTGAAAGGTAAAAAAAAAGAACTTGTTCTCGAAAATCACCTCAATCAAAAAATAGTTATTAGCAATTTTCTTGCTATTTTTAAACAAAACAGTTTTCCTTTGGCTAGTCTTCTTTCCTTCTAATTCCAAAGGCTCTATTCTGCTGTTTTTCCTGTTTCCTTATAAAAATTTCCAATTTTACATCATATTTTAATAGATTTTGTTACTATTTGGCTCATCCACCAGTGAATATCGAGAATTCCTCTTTTGAATTTTAAAAGTTAATAATTTTTAAAATTTTTACTTCAATACTTCCACTACTAAACACAAAATTGTTTCTGGAATTCTCCATAAAATTTTGGGTTGTTTTTTGGGTTTCCTTGAAAATTTGCAGAGGGTACTGTGAAATATTTTCAAGCAATTTTTCTTTTTCTCTGCGTTCTTTTTCATAAATCCTGAAATTAACTGTTGATTTTTTCTCTTGGATTCTTCGGAGCAAGGCTTGATTTTCAAACGTTATTTTCACTAATTCTTTCTTTCGGAAGGTTTTATTTAAAGATTTTTGATACGAAGTTTCCCAAAATTTCGAGTAATTAATTTTTTTCATTACACTTGATGCCCCAGCTAACACAAAATGGAATTTCAACAGAAAAAAATGGAAACCTGGAGGACTTTTTATCATAATGGAGCTGATTTTTTGCAAGAGCATTTTATTTTCTCTATCAATTTCTGAAAAACGGATTTCTTGCATTTGCTCCTTTTTCTTCCTACTGTTTAGAAAACCATAAGTTTGTGGTTCGATGATGTCTATAAAGGGTTTCATTTCCTTTATTTTTTTGCGATGAAGGGTATGATCCTCTTTCACCTTTTTTTCACTGCATAAACGATTGGGCCTTGGAATGGCTCTAAACATATTTTTAAAAAAAAATTATAACTATTTAATAGAAAAATTATTGAAAAAAAAAAATCATTAAATTATTAAATTTCTGATTTTTTTAATGGAAGAAGTTTCACTATAATTGAAAAAAAAAAAAAAAAAATTTGAAAAAATATTAAATGATTTTTATATTAAAATTTTGTTCATTGTGGAGTGTGTTTCCAAAAAGGTGTTTAATTTTTCAGAGTTTTGTAATTTTAATTTATTAATTTACCAGTTTGAGCATCATTTCCTTGAATTCAATGAAAGAAATCTAAAAATTTAATTAAAATAAAAAAAAATTAAAAAAATATGACTTGTCCATCTCCATTTTGGTCAACTTCCTTAATAAGCTCATTCCATACTGAATCTTCAATTTTCTGTGATCCTCCTGAAAACATGTCCTTGAGTTCATCTGAGCTAATGTATCCACTTCCATCCTATTGATTCTTCTAAAAAATGATCACTTGACTATTTATTACCTTATCAAACATTTTGAAAGCCATTTCCAATCTTTCCTTCGAGAGCAGCTTTTGTCTATTTATGCTAGCAGTCACAAATTCTATATATAAATTTTTATTTAAGGGAAATAAAAATTTAGAAGATAAAAACCTGAATAATCAATGTACCCAGATTTGTTTGTATCAACTGTTGCCATAATATTATCTACTTCTCTTTCAGCTTCTTTTGGTGCCATGATTTTTTCATACCCAGCAATCAATTCATCTCTGCTAAGTTGTCCATCTCCATTTAAGTCTAAGGCTTTAAAGGTCTTCATTAATTCGTTTTTCTCTTCTCGTGTAGACAAATATGAAACCAAATAAACCCAGGTCGCTTGTTGGATTTTACGATCAGCTCTGAAGGTTCTCAAATTTAGCAAAGCTTTTTCTGATTGTGGATTATTCAAATTGTCGGTCTTCCTTCTTTTTAAAATCCACGGATGTTTCAAAGCATCAGTGGCTGAGGGTCTGCTCTCTGGCTCTATAGTCAACAGCTTCCTTACAAAATCCTTGGCTTCTCCGGAAACGTTTCCCCATTCTTCATGCGGAAATTCAAATTCACCCTTTTTGATTTTCTCAACGATCACATGGTCGTTTCTATCATTGAAGGGAGGGTAACCACATAATAAAATGTAACAGATAACTCCACAAGACCAAATATCACATTTTTGGTCATACTTTCCTTTCAACACTTCAGGTGCCATATACAACACCTAGAATTAAAAAATGATTAATGGAAAATTGAAAATAGTTTGAACTGTCCCAAATTTTTGATTCATTTTGATGTTGGGATTAAATTGACGAGATGTTCCGAAGTCAATTACTTTTATTGGAGCTCCTTCCTTTTTGCTTTCCAGCAGAAGGTTCTCTGGTTTAAGATCTCTGGAAAAGTAAAATTGGAAATTAACAGTTAAAATAATTAATTACCTATGAACAATGCTGTGACAATGACAATAGGCAACAGCAGAAAGTAACTGATTCATGATTTCAACTGCATTGAATTCATCGAAGGATTTCACTTCAACAATTTTATCAAAAAGCTCACCACCCAAACATAATTCGCTCACTATATAGAAATATCTCTCATCCACGAAAAATTCGTAAATTTTCATAATGTTTGGATGATCCTAAAATTCATAAAACAATCATATCGACCAAAAATTAAAAAAAATACCAAAGATTTCAAAATGTTCACTTCGTTCAAAAGTCTTTCCTTTTCCTCAGGAGAAGTCGACGTTTTCAAGATCATTTTCACTGCTCTAATCATTCCTGTCTCTTTATGAATGGCTTTTCTGACCTCACCAAAAGTACCTTAAATTAAAAAATATTTCTTTTTTTAGAAATGGAAATATTAAACACCTTTGCCCAAAGGAGGCATCAAAAGATTATAAGATAGGTTGATGTTTCCTGATTTTTCACCGACAAGATCAGCAGAATTAATATTGAACCCAGTTTTGCTGGTGACCATTGTCTTCGATTTTTCGGCAGAGGCTCCTTTAATTTTGTTGAGTTCCTTTGTTTTTTCTTCTTGCGGCTTTTCAGTCGCAATATTCTTAGTGTTAAAACAACCCATTTATTCAAAGCTTTTAATAGGACGGTGACTTTTTAACAAATTTAATATAAAATAAAATTTTATTAATTTGAAAACTTTACAATCAGATTTGTATTTATGGTTTTATGCAATTTGTTTTCTCCCTTTTTTTTCAAAAACTTCTAATTTATTTTTTCAAATTTGGTGGTTTTGTTAAATACAGCCATTTAAATTAAATTTTAACTTTAAAAAAGTTGTTTTTAATTTGTTTTGTTCCGTTTTTCAAAAAAAAAAATCTTAATTTAACTTTTTTGTCAATTATTTTCCTGTTTTGGCTTATTTAAATTTGTTCCTGCCTGATTTCCTGTTGTTGGATTGGGATTCTGATTATTCATTGTCATAGAAGGTGTCATTCCCATATCATTGCTGTTGTAAAAAGGTAGGAATCCTAAATGAAAACTTGAGAAATTCATCGATTTCTGTGAGTCTTGGAAGTTTGGGTTCTGAGGGTTCATCTGTTGCATTTGGGAGGAGTTGGGGTTTTGCTGAGGATAATTAAATCCAGGATTGGACATTTGATTTCCAGACTTATTGGTTGTGTTATTCGACTGAATTTGTTGGTTTTTGTCCATATTTACTTGTGGAAAGTTATTGAAATTAGGGGGATAAGAAATGGGGACTTGTAATCTTGCCAGGTTATTAAGAACAATTGCATTCATATCTTGGATTTTTGATTGTTCATTGGATATTTCTGGGAATTTGAACAAATTTGAGTTTTGAGGGGGTGGGTTCATAGAGTACGCATTGAGATTTTGTTTATTTTGTTCATTCAAAGGGTTTAATTGATTAGAAAATGGGAAATTAGGCTGTTGATTTTGGTTCTGGTAACTTGACACGAGGTTCTGATAATTATTATTAAAATAAGGAGTTGATGATGGGGGATATGGTTGCATTTGGGGTCGTTGTTCAAGATAATTTGTTGGAGGCAACATAAATTGGTTGTTAAAGTTACTAGTATTCATGTTTTGGGGGATGTTGCAAATTTTATTGTAGTAACTCATGGGATCGTAATTTTGATCCACATTGGAAGAGGTTTCCTTTTCCTTATTTTCTTTCCGAACTTCTTTCTCCTTCATTTTTTTTTCATCATCTTCGTCCAAAATTCCAGATTTACCATTATTATCAATGACATCCTTCATTTGGAGCAGAATTTTTTGGAAGTTTTTCTCAATTTCACCGATTTTATCCTGAACTTCTCTTTCTTTTCTAATAATATCATTGACATTTTCTATCATCTTATTCAATTGAGATTGCTTTTCCAGATAGAACACCTCCATTTTGCTGTTATTCTTGATATTATTATTTAAATTTTCAGACAACGAATTGGAAATTTGCATGAAGATCTTGAGAGCATCTTGTAAGGATTCTCTAATGTTTTGGCTTTTTATTTGTTCTAAATTTACTTTCTCAATGAAAAACTTCTGTCCTTTTTCGAACGTGTTATTGACTTGTTCAAAAATCTTTATGAGATATTTCTCAAAGCAAGGAGTAACAGATTTCTCAAATTGTTCAGAAAATAATTTGTTGAATTGCATTTGAAAATCCTTTGGTAGATTTATTTCGACATTAGATGTTTGTTTATCTTCATTTATCATTTTGTTCGATTTGAGTCCTTCCAATTTCTTATCTATGCTTTTTTCGAGATCTTCTTTCAGTCGGTCTAATTTCTTTTCGAACAAACCATGAATTCTCTCAAAAAAGTCTTTATGGCCTGCCTCTTCTGGCAATGGATCTTTTTCTTTGGGAGGGTTTTTTAATTCATTTGGAATATTGAGTTCCATTTGATTATTGCCTTGAAGTAAATTGCTGGGGGATTTTGTTGCATTTTCGAGTGATTTATCATCTAAAGACTTGGTGTTATTGGTTTTAGGTTCTTCATTTAAAGTTGTTGCCTGGTTAATTTCAGAAGGGGACCTGATTTCTGATTTGGATTCATTTTCGTTGTTATTATCAACTTTTTTGATTTTATAATCAAGTTCTGGTCTCTGTTGGTATTTCATTGGTGGTTGATTTTTTATTTTTTTCGGATTTTTATGTTTTTTAGATTGAATTCCTTGATTTCCTCGATTAATGTTATTATTAAACGTATTATTCATATTATTATTATTCATAGGCATTTGCATCGAAGGGTTCGACATTTGAATTTGATGGTTAAAGGTATTATTATAGGGATGACCAAAAGGAGCCTGAGGGTACAGATTATTAAGATTATTAGGGTAAGCATTATTTATGAAAGGATTGCCTGGGATAAAACTTTGAGGGTAAAAGGGAGGCTCTCCTTTTTTCAGCGCCTTGGTTAGAAAATCCTCTTGAGGGCTTTTAGAAATCTTGGCGTTTATATCTTCCGTCTCAATTTTGATGTTATCGTCTGATTTTTTTTCGGGTTTTGGCTGCCCTTCATCTGTTTTTAGTATCTGTTGATGCATTTCAAGGAGGAAATCTGGGAGAGGAGGAGGAAACACATTTTTCTTGTCTTCTATTATCATTTGATCATCATTTTTCTTCAATTCCTCTTCAGTAGGCTTGATAGCTTCATTTTTTTCGATTTTATCCAAATCTTCTATCAAATACATTGGATAAACATCCTCACTGAGGATTAAATGGAAATTGAAAAAATCATAATAAAGGCAAAAGATCGCGAAATAGGTTTTTGAATCGCAAAGCTCATAATTATCTTTCTTATCATTTAAATTTAAATTGTCCTCTCTTTGCATTTCATTTATTTGATTTGCTGTCAAGGAGGCCTTTTCTTCAGTCAGGAAATATAATTTTGATTCCTCATCATGCAAATTAATTAGTTGGATTTGATAAAGAGGCTTGCTTTGTAGCTTATATTCCTTTAAAGAATCGTAAAATCGAGGAGGGTTCTTCATAACCTCTTCGTCATAGATGTAAAACCGTTTATCAATATGATAAATAAAAAGAATATTTTCTTGCTTCTGCCTCAACAAGACAAATAGGAAGTTTCTAGTGAAATCGAACTCAACAACAAAATTTTCTATGACTTCCTGAATTTTTTCTTCTGAAGATATCTCACAAAGTCTTGGTTTGATACTGCCGATGCAACCAAAATTATTATCTTTATTGTCGATTTGACTCAAATCCCATACTTTTATGTCCATTTTGCTTGATACTGTCAGGAAAATGTCCTTGAGGGAAAAGTCATTTGGAACCATTTCTTTATTCTCTGATGATTTGAAAATGTTACGATATGAAAGAATATGAACCAATTCATCATGAGGACTTCCGCTGTAGGGCTCAAAGGATTTGATCACATCTAATCTCTCAACATTCAATATATTGATCCAATTATTATCCAAACAAACATAAACTAGATCATTTTTTTGAGAAAAATCGGCATCTTTCACCCGAATTTCAAACACATGGGTTAGATACTTAGAAGGTCCTGGAATGGTTTCATTTATTTCATTAGGCTTTAGCTCCATCAAACAATCGAAATGATTTAAGGACAGATCCCAAACCATGATTTCTTTATCTGAAAGAGTGAGAAAAACCAAAGGAGTTTTGAACTTCATTTTTACTTCTTTGCCTATTTCGGGAATTTTGGTTGACATCAAAGTCTTTTGCACAATCTTCTCTTCGCATTCAAGTAAAAACACTGACCAAATAAGCAACAAACCTTGTTCATCTATTGAACCAAACAAATTAATTTTATGCTCTTTGAATTCTTTAGCTAAGACGTTTGGCACGCTGGTTTTATGTGGATTATATGCGCAAATTTCAAGAATTTGACTTTGATGAAATTTTAACTCAACATTTGCCTTTAAATTGTGAAGACTCCAAACTTTCAAAATATCAGCCGTATCCGTGTAAACTAAGATGTCTTTAGTCATGCTCATTAGATTGCCTTTCAGACTTGGCCTTTCATTCAAGGGTGTTTCTAAATAATATTGCTGGCTGAATGGGGCTAAATATGAAATTATTTCGGTTTTCAGCTCCGATGGCTGAATGTCGAAATTGTGAGGATTTTTTCCATTCACATTTTCAGCTTCGGCAAGACTTGGAGATGTCTTCATGTTTACTTGGGAAAGGAAATTCACAATATTTTCCCATCCACGGTCCTTGGGCTCAGAGACCTGTTCTGCCATTAAATATAATTCAAATGTTAAGATCTTTTTAATTATGGAATTATTAATGATTATAGAAACAAGTGTCTTAAGAGTTTTTTAAAAAAACGTAAAAATATTTTTTTTGAATTTGAAGAAAATAAACCATCTGAAAAATGATCATTAATTTTGTTAATGGAAAAATTCCATTATTTTTGTAGGAAATCCTTTTTTAAAATATTTAAAAAATATGAAAAAATACTAGTTTCCATAAATTAATATTTATCCAACAAAAAAATCTTCAAAAAAAGCAAACACTCCTTCTAAAAACACATGGAGATCGAAATCCCTCCCACCAAAATTCCAGATGAAGAGGAAAAAACTTTCACGACTTACAATGGAAATTACGAACAAAATTTAGAGAAATATTTAAACCTTTTCTTGAAAAAAGAAGATCAGGCACAGAGAGCAATCAAAAGCCCCCCTCATATTAGGAATCCATTTCCTTTCAAATCTGCTTACTTGAGAAAAAGGAAATTTGAATATTATTTTGTTTTAAGAAGAAACTTTAAAAAAATTAAAGGGATTTTGCATTCCTTTCATTCAAAAACCAAAATCAAAGAAAAAATTCTCGAACTTAACAAATAATTTGTGGATCTATATATAGAACGAATTATATATATATTCAGATATTTGTTATATAGGAGGCCTGAATAATCAATCATCAGGGAAATTTGGATCAGATAAGAGATATGATTTGAAAGAGAAATAGAAAAAGAAAAAAAGCGACAATTATTAAATTTATTTTATATTTGTTTTATGATAATTTTAAATAATGAAATAGCAAAAATACAAAAGGAAAAGAAAAAGCGTAAAATATTTTTCATTTTTAATAATTTTGGAAAAAATGAACAAAAAAAAAGCAATAAAAATAAATAAATAAAGACAATTTTAAGAATCAAATAAATTCGGTTTCAAATTCTATAACTTTCATTATTTTTTTATTTTTTTAGTTAAATTCTCTGAATTTTTTCGCTTTGTTTTCCTGGATTCCTGCAAATTTTCTTCCTTCTCGAACTCCTTCTTTGTCAAATTTTCTTTTTTTTCCTTTTTGGCTTTTCTTTTCTCCTCAATTTTTTTAATTTTTCTTTCAACATTTGTTTTTTTTTTTTCTGAACTTTTTTCTTTTCTGGGTGTTGAGCTGCTGATCCTCGCTAGAGAAGAGAGCGATTGTTTTCTGGTTCGTTTACAAACCGGCAAATTCTCATTAGTTTTGTTAGGAGTCCCAGTTTTTTCTTTTTTTTTTGAAACTGAAGTTTTGATTTTTTCTTTTGACAATTTCTTTAAATTCTCTTCACCTATTTTTTCAGGGGTCTTTTTCTTCTTTTCTGGAGTTATTGATTGTTTACTTATTGATTTCTTTTGGAGGTAACATTCAGGACATGTGAATTTGAAGTTTTCAGCTTCTTCTAATGTTCCTGAATATCCTATACATTCGAAATGAAACCATTCGAGACACATCTCACATTCTTTTAGAAAAATTATAGATAAATAAAATGAATTGTGTTAACCCATCATTTTCTCCCCTTCCCCATAGGGTTTCTTGCAAACGCAGTAAAGTTTCTCCGGATTCTCCAGAAAATTCTCAATATGTTTAAAAGATATTTTGGTCAATGATCTTTTAATGTTTTCTGAATCATCATTGGTTCCCTCCTTTTTAATTTCAATGTTTTCTAATTTTGGTTGAATGAGCTGTTGTCGCCATGAATTGAACCTCTTCGAAATAGAGTAATATTTTTTATAAATTTGCTCTGGATTTAAACTTTTATAAAAAAAGGTTTTCCATAGGTCGTCCTGCCTTGGTATAAATGAAAATTTGGTCTTTGGTATATTTGAATCGAGAACTTCAAAACTTTGCGAGTCATTTTCATTATCATTATGAGTTTCATTTTTTATCAAATAGACAACAAATTTGTTTTCTTCAAAGGAATTGTAATGTTCTTTTAAAGTGCTCAAAAAATGTTTGGTATCTTTGGTTTGTTCCAACCGAAGCTTTGTACAGAATTTCTTGAAAATTTTTTTGGATTTTAAAAGTTGTGTGGCCCTCATTTTATGCTCAGAATTGTAAGTTTCATAGTACTTTTCGATTGTTCTTGAAAATTTGATGATTTCTTCCTGATATTTTTTCTCTTTGTTTTCTAAAAGTCTTTTCAATTTTAAAGGAGTATGCTTTTCGCAATATATGTAATAATTCAGCTATAATGAATATATTCATTATGATCAAAAATGTAATACCTATTATACCTTATCCGTGAATTTCACCTCCATATAAAGTTTGGCTCTTCTCGCACATTCTGGATGGAAGCTTATTTGGCATTTGTTTTTGGCGCATTGAACACAAGCTCCTGAATCTAATACAAAAAAACTCCTTATTTTTTTACTTGATATATATATATATAATTACTCGCCGATTGACAGATCACGCAAAATGCATCAAATTTCTTGGTATCGATATTTTCCAATCCTCTTACATTAGAATAGGTCAACTTATCCACAAAATATGTTTCTGGCAGCCATAAAACACAGGTTACGTGAGTCCATACCTCAAATGGTGTAGGCTCTTGATTTTCATCGAACAAATTCAAGGGTTTTGATTTCATGCTTGTCTTTTGGCATTTCTTCAAAAATTCATGAAAGGAAGGATTGAGATTAATGAAAAGTTGCGACTCGCAAGTTAAAACTGATTTTTTCATTGCTCCACCAATTTCTTGACATAATGGACATCTCAAGTATTTTCCTGCTTGTCCAATATCCTTGCACAAATCACAAATCCAATCACCATGCGGAATCACTAAAATTCCATAGCAAAATTGATGCACTGAAATATTGCATTTCTACAAATGAAAAATTAACCCATATAAAATCAATTTCAAATACTGAACAAAACACAATCAAGTTCTCCTCGATGTAATCTCCATCGTTACAAATTTGACATACAGTATCATCAGTGTGATTGTAAACTTTGATTTTGGTGTCATTTTTTTCAAAGTCCTAAAATATTTTTTGTTAATAAAAAATCATTTTTTTTTTTTAAGTATGACTTTTGTAGGCGTAGTTTTGGTGTAATGGGCACTCTGTTGCTTATTTTCAAGAAGATTTAAATATTCTTGTTCATCTTTTGTGAAGAATGAAACATCATATAGCATTTCGTCAGATCTGATTTCCTCATAATTAAAGATTTCTTGGATTTTTTTTTCTTTTTCCATCGTTTCTTTGAGTTTTTTGATAATTGACTCATTTTCCTTTTGCTGTGTTGATAAATCCATTGAATATAAGTTAATTAAATTTGTCAAGGAAATTTTTTTGGAGTTCTTGTCAATTTTCTCATAACATTCATGATCTTCCTTAGGAATTGTTGTTAATTCTTGTGCAATGAATGGGGTTAATAAATCAAGCTTATTTTCATTATTTTCAATTTTAGTTTCCAGTGGGCTTTGATTCTTCGTTTCCTCTGGTAAAATCTTGTCTTCCGCGGGCTCTATGTTTTCTAAAGGCTGCTTTGCTTCAAGATGGTTTTCCGGAGACTGCTTTGTTGCTTCAAGATTGTTTTCAATGATTTCGTTACAGGTCAGTTCTTCAATTTTATCAATGTTCACTGTATCGAGATGTGAGGAAAGAATCGATGAACTCAGCAAATTATCAAAAGAAGATAAATTGTTGTAATTTTTGAACATTTGATATATTTCAAATGTTTTCGAAGCCAAATAATTCTTAACTTGAATCAAAAATAAGTCATCTTCTGTGGTATAGTTAATTTTTTGAAATTGTTTTTTCTCGTAAAGTTTTTGAACATTGTCATTTAAAAATGGCTTGACAGATTTAATCAAAGCATTATTTAAACTCTCCCAGAAATTATTGTCCAAAAATTCACTTCTATCTTCATCAAAATTAAAATTTTGATGTGTGGATTTAATCAAATTTTTATTGAGTCTGATTTTTGTTTCGAGAACGATCTTTGAACATTTTTGCATCGTTGATTCCACAAAATGGCCAATGTTTTTCGTGAAAATATATCGAGGAAAATAATTATAGCAAGTGATGAACCAGAAACAAATCGGACTCAGATATTTTACTAAAAACAATAAATTATTTATATTTTCTAACATTTTTTACTTGGTAATTGTTTATTTTGAAAGGAAGCATTATTAAACCACTCAAATTTCCCCAGATAATCAATGATTGTTGAGAAGCCTAGATATGAATGATAGAACAGCTTTTGATCTGAGTTTTCTTCCTCCTTAAGATGAATTTCCTTGGTGGGACTATCTTTGACAATTTTTGGAGATTTGATCTCATAATTATTTTGCGAAATTTTATTATTATTGAGAATTCTTTTCTGAAGGGAGTTTTTCATATTGTTTTTTTTGCTACTTTTTTTAGTTTTTCTAAAATGTTTTGGAATTTGTTCATTTTTCTTTTGTGATACATATCTCTGTTTCTTTTGACGAACAGGTCTTCGGTTTTGAAGAACTAGTTCGATTTCAATGGTCTTTTTCTCGTTATTCAAATTTTCATTATTATTCTCATAGTCATTTTCAACGGTTTCTACCAGAAAATTAAAAATATGGAATTTATTGCAATAAGTCTTGTTTTACCATTATTAATCGAATCTTTCAAAACAAAGATTGAATCAATATTCTTTTTCTCAGATTCATAATGATCATTTGTTGATGCTAAATCTTGAATGTTTGAGAAGTTAGGGTTCTGTTGGAGAGATAATTCCGATTGAGCCATTTTGAGAAAATAAAATGGATTTAAAGGCTGATTATTTTTAATAGTTTTCAACTGTTTGATATTATGTATTGAGATGTAAAACTTTCTAAATTTAAGGTCTTTTTTCAGAAATTTATTAGATCCAAACCAATTTTTTATTTTAAATTTTTGTTTTTTTCATGTATTTGGAATTTTCATTTTATTTTTTTATTATTTTAACTTAGAAATCTGCATCTTCTTCGACCATCTTTAATAATTCTTCTGCGCTGATATCATCTCCACCCTCTCTTTGAGCATAAGTCGATTTTAAATTAGGGAATTGCAAAGCCTGATTTATTAAATAAATTTTATAACCATTAATATAAAACGAACCTTTGTCACAGAATTGTATAAACTCAAGCAATAAGCTGTTCTTTTTTGGAAAGCACTCTGAGGTTCTTCAGTGGAATAATAATCTTTTACTTCCTTTACAAAAAATCAAATTTTAAAAAATAAAGAAATGAACCTTCATCACCAAATGTTGATTTTCGTGGTCGATTTTGGCATTGATAACACCATCTCTAATGCACTTTCAGAAATTGTAAAATAAAAATTTAATATTTTGAAATCTTACCTTTGCAACAATAAACTCAACGTCGCTTTTTTGATCAAGATTGAGCTTAACAGCTACATCTTTCAAAGAAATTCTTGAATAGGATAGATTTATTTTTCTCAGCCCAGTTTTAATAACCAAATGATGCAGTCTATTTTTAAATTATTTTATGAAATTGATTTACTCAACTACCTGTCAACCAATGTATACAGATGATCTTTTATGAAAAACTTTCCAAAATTCTTTATTGTTTCTCTGAAATCCACTATATTTCCTTTTAAAACACTTTGAACCAAGCTGAAATAAGGAAACAAAGGTTTTCTGAATTCCTGTTGGGAAAAAATTGCCCTACTCGGAATTTCACCCTAAAATTTATTATAAATGATTAGATTCAATATTAATTTTTTTATTCTGACAATGAGTAATTCCACAACAATTGCTAATTTTTGGGCTTGTATTCTAAAGCCAAGAGCACCAGAGTCTGGAGCCTTTCTTATGGATTGCATGAGTCTTGAAAAGGCTTCCGTATATTCCAATTGAATCGCTTTTATTTTTCCTAAAAAAGAATGAATTAATTTTGTTTTAAAATGTTGCTTTACCTGTATAATATAAATATCTCACAAATTCATTATTTGATTTATTTTCAGGAAATGTTGTTTTGGAAATCAAATTTTGGGCTGCTTCATAATTATTTGACAATAAAAGATTTCTCAGAATCAAGTTGAGCAAAGTGGCCTTCAGAATAAAATTACAAAAACTATAAATTCATGTTAAAACTTGTCCAATTTCGTCTTTGTGAATGCAGGCGGCTCTATAAGCTTCATAAAGTTCGCTATTAAATTCAGTTTTATCCCAAAAATTCATGAATTAATTTTATTTACTTTCTCAATTCGTTTTCCTTTTTGGTTAGCTCGCATATTCTATAATAATAGAAATACAAGTAGGATGAAAGATAATCCATATATCTCTTATTTGCCTCTTTCACCTTCTGAATCAGGAAAACCACCAAATCTTTGGCCTAATAAAATCTAAAACAAAATTTATTTAATGTTTATACTAAATCCAATTTCTTCATATGCACTAAGTAAATCAAAAACAATGATTGGAGATATAAGTCTATCTCATTGATTTTGATCAGCTTGATCGAAAATGATTTGACAACATCAAAAGGCTCACCAAAGTCAACTTTAAAATCAGGCATTTCCTTCAAGAAAGTGAAGTTTTTCTCTGGATAAAAAGTTTCCAAGATCCTGATGAAATGATGTGACTTCAAATGTTTCTTGAATTTCCTGATCGATTTAAAGATTTTGATAATTTGTCTTGCATCTTTATTGTTCAAAGTCTTTTCCAATAAAAGGATCTCGAATTTCAAATCTAGATTCATTAATTATTATTGATTTTCAAAATTTTTTTTTTTTTCAACCATTGAAAATGGTTTTAGGAATCGCTTTTTCTTTCTCAGGTTTGGTCTCTTCGACAACAGGAATAGGTTTGTCTGAGGGTTTTTCATTTTTTGCGTTCGAAGACATTTGGGAGGTTTTTTCTTATTTCGGGATCTTTAATTTGAATATTTATTTTGATTTAGATCTATCGATTTCCTATTCAGAATTTCGAAATTTGATTTCAGAATTCAAATTTTTTCTCATTTTTAATCGCATTCTGTATATTAATGAATTTTCCTCATTTATTTTAAATTTAAAAATGAGTTATAAATTTGATTTTTTTTTTAGTTTTTTTTTTCAAAATAAAGACCTTTTAAAACAAATTTGGAAATGAATCAATTCTCTCCTGAAAATAGTTCAAGAATTTAATATCTCAAATTTTTAATACCTTTTAGAATTGTCAGACTCCTTTGAACTATCCCGAAAATTTCAAGAGCTGAAGGAATCATTGGGCACTTGCATTAAAAAAATAAATATTTAAGCTAATTGAAAAAAAAAAAAATAGAAAAAGACTACATTGACATTAAACTTCCAACATCAACCTATCCAATATTCGGACCTTCTACTTTCAATCAAAATAGACAAGACACCCAGTTATTAAGAACTGATACTGAAGAAAAAATAAGTTTGAGGGATTACTTGTTATCAAGCAAAGAAAACAATAAGGAAAGTTTAAAAAGCAGAAACGAAGAGATTTGTGATTTAGAGAAAAGCCGATTGGAGATGAGACTAACCACTTTGTTGGAAAAGGAAAAGGAAGTTTTTAATAAAACAAGAGAATTGGAGGAAATCAAGCGATATGGTGATCAATTGAACACCAAGAGAGAGCCCACCAATGAAGATTTTTTTCAAAAAAATGAAAGAAGCAAAGGATTTGACACCATTAATTTTGAGGAAGTACATTATTTTTTTTGTAAGTGAAAAAATTCCAATAGTTTAAGGAAAAAGAAAGAGAATTGATGGAAATTATTTCCAAATTAAATGAAAGATGCGAGGAAAATGATATTCTTATAAATAATTTAGCGAAAGAAAAAGTTGAATTATATGAAGCAATGTTGGAAGAAAGGAATAGAAATGCTCATTTGGCAAATAAATTGGAGAATTCAACAAAAGATTTTGTACTTTTTTGTTTGAGAAATGCGAAAATATTATAAAAAGAATTTGAAGTTTAATCAAGCAGTTTTTGAAAAAAAAGAAAAAGAAGAAGAATTTTTCAGTAAATTAACAGACCTAAAGGAAGAGTTGGAACATGAAAAGTTGAAATCTAAAAAAATGGAGGTTTTATTTCATTGTTTTACAAAGGTCACAGATTTATTATATATATATAAAGAAAGAAATCACAGAAAACGAAAAAAAAGTTTCAGTGAAAAAAGAAAAAATTGAGAACGATATAAAAAATCTCAAAGAAGTAAAAAATAATGAGAAATTTTTTTTAAATTGCTCATTAAAGGAATTGGGTTTCATCAAGAACTTGAAAGATGTTGTGTCCCAAACAAATGAATATCAGAAAATCGATTCCAAAGTCATCAATAATTCAAATGAAAATTATATTGTTCTTATTTGATATTTTAATTAAAAATTTCTTAATTGGTTGTATCTAGGTGTTAAAAGAAAAATATCAAAAATTGAGCAAAAAACATCAAAAAATGAAAGAAAAAATTAAAAATAATGAAGAAAAAATGGCCGAGTTAAGAAAAGAGAACGAGGAACTACAAAAAAAATTTGTATTTAATATTATTTTGAAATAAATGAATAATAAGGAAAAATAAAGGATTGTGAGAAAGGAAAAGAAGAACCAGAAGACATCAAAATAATTAACGATTTGCGGGAAAACATTCATCAGCTGAATTTACGATTAAACGAGCTTTCAAAACAAAATTTTGAATTAAATGAAAAAAACTCCTTTTTGCAATTTCAAATTAAAGTAAGTTAAAACTCAATTTAGATACATATATTTTTTGCAAAATTTAAAGAATTTCAGAGAAAAAGAAAATACACCTCATAATGAATTAATGGAAGATAAAATGAATTTCATTTTGAAAAAAAATGAGATATTAGTTTTAGAAAATAACAAGTTGCATAATAAAATTTCTTTGCTTTCTGGACAAATATTTGAGCTCATCAAAAACTTTAAGAAAAAAATCTTAGATTTTAACAATTTTGCTCTTCAAGAAAGTGAATCGTTTAAAAAATATAAGGAAGAAATTACAAATGATCTAAATTCTTATCTTGAAAAAGTTTTGTTTAAAAAAATAAAATAAAATTACTTTAAAAATAGGAGAAAAAAAATTACCTAAATAAGATAAAAAGCATGAAGGAGGAGATTCATAATAAAGACAACTATATCAGAATTTTAGAAAAATCAAAAACAGTCTTTAACAATTAAAAAATTATAATATAATTTAATTTTTTAGAAATTTTTCAATTTTAAATATATTCAAAAAATTAAAAAATGAATATTTTTCAAAATTAAAAATTCAATATATTCATAAAAATATTAATATTGGACTTCGTCTTCCACTTCTTCTAAAACTTTATGCCAATTGATATCAGAATCTCCTTTTGCCTTGGCCACAAATTCAGGGTCATATTGATTATGGGGGTACTCAACCTCTTTTTTTATTGCAATTGTGTTTTTGCTACTTTTGTTTCTATTATTAATGAACCCAATCAAGTTTTTGAAAGCAACAATGAGTTCCCCGATTTGATATTCTCCCTTGAACGACAGTTTAATAATACAAATTTTTGATTCATTACGTTCGGCAATTCTTCTTGGATATTAGAAACTCTATTTTTTTGGGTGGCATTATTATTAATCATAGATGCTATTTTAATCAATTTTCTCAAAGGTCGTGAGATGCTCATTGCAACATTATAGCAAAAACATATTACAACAGCTATCGTCAAAATACATGAGTTCATACTTATGAACAAAATCATTTGATTTTGACGATAAATCGTGTTTTTCAATGTTGTTTCAATTTCAGAAACTTCAGCTTCCTCTACATAAAGCAAAAGAACATATTCCCAATTGTAATTCTAGGTTTAATCTATTTTAAATATTAAAGAAAAAAAAACGAAATTACTGTTGAAAAATTTGCATAGGGCAAAATAACTGAACTTAAATAATAATCTGTTGGATTGCCTTTTTCGTCCCATTTATTTATTGTAGGAATTTGGTTATTCGCCGAAGAACCATCATTGCTAATGTTTGTAATTTCTTGCCAAATTTGGGGAGTAATTCCTTACAATTTCAAACATATATTGAACATATAATTCAATGAAAATACCGGTTCTATTTGGATATTGTGTGATTTCAATGATAGAATTCTGAGGATCAGCAAATATACTATTAAAATCCCATTGGTCTGGAACATAAATTAAAAAACCATCTCTTGTAACCAAGGTTGATATTCCTGTCTCCATAAATTTCAACGCTTAAAAAAAAAACTCAGTTTAATCAATTTAAATATATCTACTTTCAAAGAAACTCGCCAAATTTTCCATTAAAACCTCAATTTGAACTATCATTAATGTGGCATTGTCTTTTACTATTCTCTGACTGAAAGAAATGACTGATTTGTTTGACCCTTTGGTGTCAATATATGGTCCTGTGGCCACCACAGAATCATTATTTTGACTATAAAGATACCAAGTTTCTATTTTTCTTTTTATTTTACAAACAAAAAAATTTAATTCACCCTGTGGATTATCTGTTGCTGCACTATCGAAACTATAAGAAGTATTTATTTTAGATGCTGGAAAAGTTCTCATAACAATTTCTTGGTTAGCCCTGGTATCGAAAGCAATGTTTATTCTGAAAACATTTTCTAAAATATAAGGTGTTAGCATTGATGGAAACAATCTATCAAGATGAGATGTTTGGTTTATTAACTGAGGTATTAATTTTTTTTTTAATTATATTGGAAATTAATAACTAAATTGCTTGCATATGATAAGGCCGAAATGTTTTGTATTGGATTTGAGCTTTGGTTTGTTTGATTGTAGATATAGATCACAGAGTTATTGTAACAAATATCTTCTCCATAAAGGCTTGAATTGCTGAAGCAACTTGGCTTAATTGCCATTAAATCATCATAAGTATACGAGTCCAGTGGATCATAAGGGTATGGGTTAAAAGCGGCTTTTTCATAGGAAAGAATTTAAACAAAAAAAATTGAAAATATTTACTATGGATTCCAACCATGTATTCAACCAAATATTTTACTTTTAGAACCAATTCTGATATTGAATCTTTTCTGGCAAGCATAACATAACCCCTTTCTCTATTTTTTATTTATTTCTGAGTTTATTTCAAAAAAAAAGATGTATCAATATACTTAGAGATCAAGTTCATATTTATTTGAGTTCTATTCATCACAGTTTCCGAAATTTCTCCAGTTGTTTGATTATAGATAAGTGTCAAGTTTATCTAAATGAACAATTTAATTTTTTTTTTTCAAATGCCTACGAAAATAATTATGAAAATGATCAATTGTAAAATTAGGGTTGTTATGATAAAGGACAAAAGCATTTGCTTTCGAATCGGCCAATTCTTGAAGTTGAAATTAAAAATCTTGGACAAGCACATCGCAGTTTTTTAAAGTATTTTATTCAAGAATGAAGAGGTTGAATATTTAAAGAAAAATTATTTTTTTTTTAATTATTTCAGAAAGAAAAATTTTGATTAAATTTCATTTTTTCAAAAATTTTTCAAAAAAGTGTGGATAAATTAAAATCCTCATAGATCATTTTTCAACTCATCTAAATCAATAACAACATTTGTAACAATTGGTGGCAGGGGATCGACCTTTACTCCATATTTTAATTTATATTCATAAATTTCTCTTTTCTCTTCTTCAAGTGCCCGATATTCTTTTCTTGCATGCAATTTGTTCACAAATTCAATTATATCTTCTTCTTTTTTCCTCTCTTTGAATCGAATTGGATTTGATTTGTCTTCTTTTTTGAAAAAGTATAATTTTGGCAATTGGAATTTTAGGTTATTTAAATTATCATTGAGCTCAAATAAAGCAAGGTTTTCCAAATAATTTTTAGCAAAGTTTAATTTTGCAAACAAAACATTTGGAAATCTTAAAGTTAGGCTTTCCATCAAAGGCATGAAATTTGTGCAAAACTCATTTTCATGATGAAAGAACATCAAGAAAATATCTTTTTCATTCTCTTCGAGAATTTCCTTTTGGAAAGTATTTGATGTGATTGTTCTGACAGGCTCTTTTTTTTGAATGTATTCGTTGGTTTTTGGCAATGGTTCGCTAACAACAACCCTTTTTCCTTTGGTTTTATAAGTTCTTAAATATTTAATTATTTCAACTGGTTCAAACTTCTTTTCATAAAGATAATATATGTTTGGTTGTTTCAAGGTGAAATTTGACTCTTGAAGCAACAACAATGGGTATTTCATCTTTTTCAGAAGGAAATTTTTAGAAATGTCATCTGCAAACTGGTTATCTGATCCATATAAAAAGTTGAACTTTCCTTTTAGCAAAACATCATTTGAGATGAAGAAAAATATTTCATCTAGGAAGTTTTCCAATTTTCTAAACTGTTTTTCAAAACTAAAATCAAACAAAAAAAGAACTGTTGGCTTTGTAGGATCGATAATCAAGACAACATCTTCGTATGAGTCCTGCTTTATCAACTCAATGACAGCTTGTTTTGTATGCTTTTTAATGAAATCCCTATAAACTTTTAATTTTTTGGTCAGTTTCTTGTCATCATGCATCTCATCTCGACTCACCTCCACATCAAATTTCATAAAATGACATTCTTTAATTGTGGGATTATTATAATTCTTGACTACACCAATAACATCAGGATAATCTATTAATTCCTCATCTGTGATATTTAAATAATCATCTTCTTCAAGTTTGGACTTCAATTTTGGTCCTTTAATCATAATTTGTGGATAATTTTTAGGATTTACATTCTCATCATCCACAATCGTATTAAAAGCGTGGATAAGACTGTGTTCCTCGCTAGTAATCATTGCAACAATGGTAATATATTCTTCCTCCAACATAGCTTCAGCCTCTCTTACCGTTTTGACATCAATGATTGTGTCATAGTTGAGCATATAAAATAAATGCATAGCCATTTGATCCTTGGTTTTAAAGACACCCTCCCATCTATCTACTTCCTTTTCTTCAATCATAAACAAAATAGTGGGGTACTGAGTAATTTTGTATGTATCAAGCAAATATTTTTCGTTTGAAGAATTCACATAACCTAAATTTCTTTTGTAAAAATTTTTTGCCATAAATTTGGTCAAATTCACGAATTCAGGAACCACTTCATTTGATTTTTGGACACTTTCGTTCAAAAAGAACAAGACAGTTTCTCTTTCTCGTTTCAAAAAATCATCAATCGTTTTGTTGTTAACCTCTTTGATATTAGTGTTGTTTCTGATATCTGTTTCGAAAACTTCCTCTGGCTCATCACGGCGATGGCGATGATGATGCCTGGATGGGGGTGGCGGTCGATGATGATGATGTGGGTCATTCGAACCTCCTTTGTTAAAATTTGGTGGCCATCTTGCCTCCAAAAGACTTAAAAAAAGCAAGAATCCTATTAGGATTAGGAATGCTGACCTTGGGGATACCATTTTTTTAAAGAATCTATTGAAAACGAAATATTATTGTTTTTTGTTATTTTTTTCAATATTTAAATTAAAAAAACACTTGTAAATAAACCCATCCTTCTCTAAGTTTTAATGTTGATTTGAAAACAAATGATATAAATAGCTGATTTATGAAAAATAAAAAACAAAGTCTTCATTGAAAACCATTAACTCAATCTTTTATTGGTTTTTTTTTTTAGGAAAAAAAAAATGGATTTAAAATTAAGTTTTATCAATTTTTTTTTTTCAGAGTCCTTTCAAGAATTTGTTTTCTTTTTTTTTTACTTTAAAATTCATCATTTGAGATTATTTCCCTTTCTTCAAAATTTTTTTTTTTGGATTCAACTCCTCTAATTTCTTTTGAATGAAGATTTCTCTCAAAGAAGCAGGATTCTCATATAATGCATATCTTTTGCTGCATTCAGTTTGGAACCATAAAATCTTCATTATAAATTTAGCAAAATTTTGTTAAGGAATGTTTTCTTACATTTTCCACTTTACATTTCATGTGGTCGACTTCGTCCTTCTTGCTTTTTTCTTTGAGACATCTCAAATAGTTTTTTTCCAAATATTCACACTCATCTCTATTTTAAAATTAAAAAATTAGGGTTAAGTTGTCTTGGACTTGTCGTTGATTGGTGGTCTGAATTTAATGTCCATGAAGTTTTATGTTTTGAAATTTATTAAAATATAAAAAATTTTTTGAGTTTTAAATTAGATAAAAAAAAATTTTCTTATTATTTGGCAGAGAATTTTTTTTTTTTTTTTAATTGGATCACAATTTTTTTGAGTTTAGTTTTTTATAGCAAAATTTTCATCTTGATTGATCTTTCAAACTTTCAAAATTTTGTTTATAAATCTCATAAGTCTTAAAAAATAGTTACATATTCTATTTAAGAAAATTAAAAAAAAATACATCATGATTGAATGTGACCCATTCTTTCATTTCCAAGTCACATTTTTTGGAACATTTTTTAAAACAGTCACAATATTCTTCCACTATTTTTACCAACAATTCTTTAATTTCCACAGCAAGTTTTTTAGTGATTTGGAGTTTTTCTGGGATTGAAAATATAATAAAATAAAATAATTCTAAAATAACCCTTGGCTTTCTCAACCTCAACTGAATCTTCGCCTTTTAATGAAAGACTGATCTCTTCTAAAGGTCCCATTTTGTTCAATTCATCTTGCTTTTTTTGACAAATTTCTTCCAGCATTTTTATTTCATACATTTGCTTGCTAATCACATTTTCCTAAAATGAAATAATTTATCAACTATAATTTCAAGGTAAAAACTTGAATTAATTTGTAATCTCTTATTAAAGCCTTGTTGTGTTTGGGATCTTGCCCAGTGCTTTTGGCACCACTATATTCTTGTTTTAAATTAAGTGTAATGCCAAAAATATTTGCCTGTAAAAACTCTGATTTATACTTTCTTTTTGTTATGTTTATATAGTGAAAAATTTACTTTGTCTGCGATGATTTTTCGCAACTTTTCCATGAAAGTACTTGCGTAGATTTTTTGTTTTTCCCAATGATTGATGATTCCGCATAATTCTTCTAAAGTATGTTGATTGGAGTTATTTCTTGAATATATAAAATAGTAAAATATATATATGATATGATTAAAAGTGGCTTACTCGCAACAAAGCGCAAGCATTTCCTTGATATTATATCCAAAAGACTTGACAAAATCAGTTGTGAAAATTTTGGACTCCAAAATTATTTCATTCATTAAAAAAAACATATTTATTTTTTTCTCAGTGGTGCTCTCTATTAAACGGAATAACATTATTTTTTATTAAATAAAACCTTTTTGCTTGGATTCCTCTTTTATTATCTTCGTGATTTCATCAACATTCTTCATTTTGGCCAAATTTTTGGCAGCATCTTCAAAATATGGTTATTTTTGTAAGAAAAATTGATTTGTGCCAAAAAATGATTTTTTTTTTAAAACTACCTTTGATAGAACTTTCCCCATTTTGGACTTTGCTTATCAATTGAAAAATGTCTTGCAAAGTTTCCTTCATAGTGGAACTTTATGTTTATTTTTATTTTTTTTGAAGATTTTTAATAATTTACATTTTGCTTCGAATTTAAAGAGCAATAGGCCCTAAATAATTGGAATATCAATCTAAAAGAGCCAAATTAGGTCGAGTTTTTTTAAAAATAAAATAGAAAACCAAAAAATCAAAATGAATTATATTTTAGGCACCAATTCATATTCAAAAACAAAAAATGGTAGTTTTTCTTTATATTAAATTAGGTAAATTTTCGGTGGTCATCATTCCATCATTGTTTTCAAACATCCAATTACTTTCCTCAACATAGATCAATTTTTTTCTTAAATCGGTCATTTTCTTTTGAAATATTTCCTTTTCATTGAAAGGACTTTGAACCTTGAGCATTTCTAATAAATAATATTAAATAAAACAACCATATTCATACTTGGATTTAATTTATTCAAATATTCATTTCTAATAAAATCTTCTTGTTCGTTGTTGTTAACATTATTAATAATTGGCGTTTCTAGACGATAATTTTGATTGTAACCTGTATTTCTTGCTTGTATATTTGAAGGTGGTGTTTCCATAATTTTTTTTTTCTTGATTTCAAGTTTCTTTGGTTTGTTTGTTAAGAAATTTTTTTATTCGATTTTATTTGAAAATAATTTGAAATGAACGACTTTAATAAATCGTTTTTTCATATCATTCAATAAAAAAATGACATCTGGAACAAGAACACGAAATCCTTTAATTCTTTTTGAAGGAAATGAGAATGCTGTTTCTAAACCAGTTGCCAGAAATCCAATCACTCAATCTGATGTTGCTTGTCAACAGTGGACTCCCAAAAAGCCCCTCCAAAGAAATCCTATCCTGCAAGGCGATGCCAATACAATGAACAAAGCATCTCAAAAACCAATTGTGAACCATAAAGCCGCCAGAAATCCCATTATAGCGGACCCCAATGAATTTGCAGTGAAAGGTATAAATTATCAAAAATATAAATATTTTATGAAATAATGGAATTAGTGAGAGATAACAACACTTATAAAGATTCTGATATCTTTGGAAAAGTTGAGCCAGACAATAGACCACACACAACCAAGGTAGTTTTTCTTGTCTGCAGTTAAATTTTTAAGCTTTGAATTTAAGGCAAAACACACGTCAACATTTTCGTCCACTATTTTTGATGGACCTAAAATGGAAGCTGCGGTAAAAATTTTACGATATTAAAATGAATTAAATGTTTATATCTATTAGAATAGAAAAAAATTGGTAAGTCGAGAATTCATTTCAATCTTTTTATTCTTGATTTATTAAAAAAAGGTAACTGATCTTTCGACAGATCAATTATTTGGAGATTACAAAGACCCTCCATTCAAGAAAAAACAACCGAAGCAGTATGATCCAAACTTTGCTAATGTATCTCCAGAGCAAAGAAGATACTTGGAGGTTTTTGGAAATGAGAAACCTCCTGCACCAGCTTTGGAAATTAATAAAAACATGAATGAGGAAAGAAATGAAGATTTTGGAGAGAAGGATCCTTTTTCCAAGAAAGTTACAAGTAAGGATTTACAAAATTTTTCAAGCTAAAAAAGAAAAATCAAAGGTTTGGAAAGCAACATATTCAACACTGAAGACAAAAGACCTCAAACATCAAAAGCCCAAAAGCCAAAGGATAAATTGTAATCGATAAATCACAAAAAAACTACTTAATATTATATGATAGCTTTGCAAAAACACAATGGGATAGTCAAGTTTGTAACCATATGGTTGATAATCAGAGAAAGGACATTGATAATAATTATGCCAAAAATAAAAAACAAGAAGAATTTATTAAATCTAATATTTTTGGCGAAGTAAAATCAATAATCCCTACTCAAATTTAATTCTTTCTTATCAAAGTCTCAAGACAACTTGATCCTTGTGCAAAAACCTTTAGAATTTAAAGATGACAGCAATGCTGACAAAAGAAAGCAAATGAGAAATTATTCAGATCTTTTCAATTTACCTCAATATGAAAACCCAAATCCAGTTAACAGTGAGAAAAAAAGAGAAAAGTATAAACTAAAATAAAGAATAATTTGCTAAATTATTTTTATTTTAATCAATCAAAGTGACGAAAAGAAAAACATTGCGGAGGAAGACAAAAATTTGGATCCACATGCCAAAAGATTAAAAGATTTATATTCTGTTTTAGCGAATGATGATTTAACAAAAACATACAAAGAAACTTTGAATTCAGTTTCCAATGATAATAAACCAAAGGAAAGAAAATTTGACGGGAAAAACGCGAAGTTTCACTTAAGATTAAAATTTTTCCTAAGGTTGATTTTTTTAGAGATCTAAAGCAAATGGAGTTAAAGTCAAATTGTCTTGGAAATGGGAAGGATGTAAATTATGATAATCTCAAAGATCCTGTATATTATGATCTGGATCTTAAAGGCGTCAATCAAGATTTTGAAGCAACAAAATTCAAGCAATTTTGTGCTACGAAAGGGTATTTCTATTTAGGAATTGATTTCTTTAAATTTTTTTGTTCTCATCATAGATATCATTTGGTTGATTTCAAAGCAAATATGGATAGCTTGAATACTTGTAATAATGGCACCGGTCGTTTAAAAATAAGGCTTGGAGACGAAGAAGATTTAAAGGAAATCAAATCAAAATTGTCTGAAATGGGAATGGATATACATCCTCATACAGAAAAACACGAATTAAAACAGTACTATAATATATACAATATTTTATAATTAATTAATTAAATAAGTAATTATCTTGGGGTTGCTGGGCTTAAATGGACTGATTCCAATTTAGCAGGAGAAGAAAGAAGGCTACATGTAAAGCAAAAAAAATTATTATTATTGAGAAAATGTTTGGAAGGCTAACGATTTTATCGATGCAAAAGATAGTAAAATGAAACAATTAGAGTCTAATGGCGATGTTTTTGGCAGTTCTCAGGGAAATGGAAAATGGGACCCTGAGTGGAAAGCAATGTCGAAAAACAAAAAGTAATATTTAAAACATTATAAAAAATACAAAAAATTAATTAGAGCCTTAGATAACTACACACCAGAGAATAATGTTCAAGCCTTGAATTGGAAGAAATCCATTAAGAATCTAGATAAGATGAAAAACCCTATGTATAAGGCTGGAACAAATTTTCAAAATCAAAAATTGTTTTCTTCCACCAGCACTAAAATGTTTTCAACACTCAAGTACTAAAAAACATTTTGGATATTTTTTTAATAATTGAAAAACAAAAAATTATTATCCAGAAAATGAGCGAAAGGAAAAAAGGACTCGAAACATATTATAAGAATTTTACAAAACCGGAAAAAATATTTCTAATAAATCATAAAATTTAAAAATGAAAATGGAAATGGAAAAATTATTTTTTAAATTTCACCCACGTGTGTTTTGTTTTTTGTCTAAATGTCAAAAAAATAAAAATAAACACCTTTTATCAAATAAAATTAATTTTAAACAAATAAAATAAAAATCAAATAAGGTTTTTAAAAGTTCTTCCTTTTTTCATTTTTTTTTTTACAGTTTTCATTTTCTTTCGTTTTTAAATCTTACAAAATTGTTTATTTATCGCTCATGCTATCCTCACTATCTATAATTTTTTTAAATCAGAATGAATTGAAATAAAGAATTTTGAAATAATTACCTGTGATAAAGGATGAATCACTGCTCTTCAAACCATCATTTTGAAAAGGAGGAAAGGTAGCCGCCTGTTGTTTTTTTTCTTCTGTGGGATATTCCAATATCTCCATATTTTTTACAGGGAAGTTTGGAACAGGAGCATTGTAGGACTGAAAATTATTAATATTTGGTGGGAGATTCTCGATGGGAATAGTGGGAATTATTCCTTGGGTGTTTTCTTTCATTTGGTTTTCATAAATTATATCCTAAGAATTTTGAAGGTTAAAAATAAATGGAAATAATTATTTTTTACTTGGTTGGCACGAATTGGATTATTCATTAAATTTGGATTGGGAAAATTATTATTGCTATTATTGTCGTCGTTGAAAAATTTCTTATCACTATCATTTTTTGATTCCATTTTTTTCCCCATTTTTTTATCACTCACTTTTCCTTTACCTTTTCCATCTTTATTCTCATTTTTTCTGATCAAAGCTAATTTTGCATTAACATATCTTTCCAACTCTCTGCATTTCTTGACAGGTAAGGTATCAATGTCGAATTCTAATTCTTCTTTGTGTTGATTTAGGATGCCATCGTTAACAATTTCCCAGACTCCTCTCAAATATTGAGCAGGCAAATTTCTGATATTTTGGCCTAAATTTTTTTTCTCTTGAAGTGTCATTGGCTTTTCATTGAGTTGGCTCAAGTTTTTATGTTGCTTAAGATTTGAGCTTGGATTTTTTGTATGAAGCTCCTTTATTTCCTTTGTCAGCTTCTCAACCTTTTTATGCAACTCTATGTATGTTTCTGTTCCTGAAGAGCTTTCTATTTCGTTAAAAAGTTTTTCGAAATAATTGCTCATTGAAACTGTCATGTGATAAATGTCAGATCCTTTTGCGTTATACAGAAAGGAATTATTCCAAATTTTTCTGATATCAGAAGCAAATTGAGAAGGATTAGCATATAATCCATTTCTCAAATTCCTTTCAACCGTTCCCAAATCCATTGGCTCCTTCACAATATCAAAATAGTCTGGCACCTGCAAGGCTATTGGATCTACTGGCTTCAAGAAAGGGAATGAATATTGATGTTTCTTCAACGATGTGAGTATTTTCAAACATCTCCTAATGGACTCTGATAAGATTTTCGAGACACCAATATTGTTGGTGGATGCAGTGAACCCTGAACTCAATTGTGTGTTTTCAAAATCTGCATATTTATGATCAAAATTTGTAAACTTTTTCTCACGCAAAGACGAACGCTTGTAAGAAGAATCGTTGGTGTTGGTTGTGTAGGAAGCAGAATTTTCGTTCACATGGATCACATTTTTCACTTTTTTTGAGGGTTTATACTGCAATGCTGAAGAATTTGAGGAATGTGAATAATTGTAGGGAACAGCTTGATCCTGCAAAATAAAAATTTAAAGACAGAAATAATATAGAAAAATAAAAAACATGAAATTCAGAAAATTTGAAAAAAAAAAAAATACAAAGTATTTGTTCAAAAATATTTGAAAATTGGGATAATTTTCTAAAAAAATTAAAAAAAAATATGAAAATAAAACCACCCTTAAAAATTTTCACGAATAAAATTTTCAAAAAGCTAATAAATTCCATTTTAAATTTAAAAAATTTAATAAAAACTTCTAAAAAATGGCAAAAAGATCAAAGCAAAACTCAAGAAACAAATTTCCCAAAAAAAAAATTTTAGAGAAAATATTTAAAGCTTAAAATTCTTTACTTCTAAAACTAATTTTTTCTTTATTTTCGGAGTTTTTTCTCTTCTGTAGGGCTTGTTGGAAAATTGCAATGAAAATCCTTTTGGCAATTCTGACTGTATGATTTTTAATTGCTCAGCTGTTAAGAAAACTTCAAATGGAGTGTTGGGCCAATCATTTTGAGGCTTTTATTTTATAAATAAATTTAAACAAAAAATCAAATTAATTTTCGGAATTACTTCATTCATATTCATAAAGTTTCGATAAATTATAAGGGATTGATATGAATTTAAAGGGTAAAAAAAAATCGCCCGGGAACTTTTTAGGTTCTTCTATTTTAATTATTTGGGTTTTTTTGCTTAAATTTGAAAAAATACTTAATATTTATTACGAATTAATTGAATGGATAAGATTTCTTTATTTGCTAAGCTTTTTTATTTTGTTTTTTTTTTCTAAATTTGGAAAATTTTAAAAATATAGTCTTGAATTTTTTTTCTTCAAAATGAAATTTTCAAAAAATATCGTTAAAAAGAATATTGTA
>Ga0302186_10000453_pt1 | contig 36635 bp, 32 predicted proteins | sample II_Bog_E1_2_FD_198782 | JGI IMG/M metagenome (GOLD analysis project Ga0302186, IMG submission 198782) | Peat permafrost microbial communities from Stordalen Mire near Abisko, Sweden - II_Bog_E1_1 | ecosystem: Environmental > Terrestrial > Soil > Wetlands > Peat | place: Sweden: Abisko... | reverse complement strand
GACGAATTAATAATATATATATATAATCTTATTAATGATTTGCTAAATTTGTTTGTTAAAGAACATCAGTCTCTTTGAGCTATTTTCAATTAACTTAATCCATTCTTATAGTATTGAGATGATCTTATAGGATGCAGAATATTATGATCAAATAACAGGACTACTTATTCAAGGTTGTAATTGTGGGCAATCAAGGAGTCGGCAAATCATCTTTGTTTATCCGCTTCTGTGATGACAACTTTGTAGACAACTACCTTCCAACCATAGGAGTTGACTTTCGCTTTAAAATGCTCGAGATAGCAGGCAAGGCTTGTAAACTTCAAATTTGGGATACTGCAGGGCAGGAACGTTTTCGCACCATTACCAGTGCTTACTACCGCAGTAAATAATAACCGATATAGGTTCGCAGGTAGTGCTAATTGTGTACGATCAAACTGACCCATCTTCCTTTCGAGAAGTCGAGGAATATTGGATTCAATAAGCCAAAAACAATTCGGATAGTGGTATTATGATTTGCATTGTGGGTAATAAATGCGATATGCCTGCTCAAGTTCAAGATAGTGAGATTAGTCAACTAGTGCAGTCCATTGGACTGCCGGCTTATCAAGTATCAGCTAAAACTGGGGAGGGAATCGAACTAATGTTTGCTTAGATCTGTGAGAAGTTAGTAAAAACATCTACAATGAGGTACAGTGAGCGGGAGATGCGGCTGAATCGAAAAGGATAAGATAAAGCTAAGAAAGGATGCTGTAAATGATACATGTATGATCTTTATTTGACTATAATAATGATGCCGATCGAGTCAATAAAAAATGAATATGTGAAGTGAGTAATCAAAGCTAAATCATGTCAAATGGTCGTCACTGGCTTGTGATTAAAGTCACTAAATTTATAACCGTACAGTTTCATGTGCTTCAGGTGCTTGACCACTGCCAGTCCGATTAGCCAAATAAAATAAATCAACAGGAAAGGCCAATATGCTGGAATTAGGAAAATCTAAAACCATGTGCAACATAAAGATACCATAGCGCTTAATAGCAAATTTTTCCACAGGTTGAATTAGTTTAGAGAACGCAATACAGGACGATCGCCCTATACACTATGCAATATCTCCTTGCTTTCCTCAATGAATAGACTGTTCTCGAAGGAGTCTTCGTCAGGGTCGGGCAGCCCAGAAGGGGTGAAATATTGAACGATTAGATAGATTATGTAGAGGCCCATGAAGTACATGAGGCCAAGGTATTCATAGTAAAATATGCGGTAGAGGACGTATGCGTAGAAAAAGGCTAGATAACCCCAGCGTTATCGACGATATATGGCAGTATGATCCAATATTGCCTGCCATTTGCGAAGGGAAAAATGCCAATTGGCAATAAATTTGTGCATGTAGCTAGAATTGTCAGACGTGTCCATCAGCGATTATGAAAAGAAATATTATATAGTTATTGTATAAATGATGAATAATGACGCAAATATATAAGTTTACTTATCAAAAAGGTCAATTGCTAAAGATAGTTTAATATTTACAAACTTATCCAATCAATCAGAAATGTAGAAATTAATAAAATACATCTTTAAATTGTATTAATAAAATTAGTTCATATTTCCTTTATCTTCATTGTGAACTTACAGAAGATAGTAATAAATTTAATTCAGATTAAAGCATCCTCACTTCAATTATAATATATATCTTTCATTGAGATGTGGGGCTTCTCTCGCTTGGCCTCCGGATTTGCCAAGAACATTACTCGACAGCAAAGACATTTTTCAACTACTCATCAATTATGGGCTAACATGTATCAACATGTAGATATAGGGAAACTATTAATTTGCAAAATCGATGCCTACCTTTACCCTGCTTGTCCAGTTTGTCCATGTTCAATCTACGACAAATGCTTTAAAAATGCTTGGAAGAGGGGAAGTTAGCTAGCTCGAGTACAATTGCTGACTATTTAGCTGTTGGTAATGGCCATCTAATTGTAGATATGAACTCCCTATCAATTGGAAATATACTTCTACAGATACAATGCCAAGCATGCTCTGTAACTCGATGATGATTACCATGAACATTCCATTATTTAACTGATTACGAATCATTGCATTTGTTCTTTGTTATCTTCTGCGAAATGAAGAATAACGCTCTTTTTTAAATTGATATAAATTGAGCGCTCTTTTAAAAAAAGAGCCAATCAAAAAAAAGATGTGATAATTATGGTATAAATCCTTTGGAATCTAATAAAATTTATATTTAAAATGGCTGGAAAAGGAGGCAAAGGAGGCAAGGGAGGCAAAGGAGGCAAAGTAGGCAAGACAAAGAAACCAGCTCAGTCTAAATCAGCTAGAGCAGGCTTGCAGTTCCCAGTTGGAAGAATTCATCGCTTCTTGAAAAGCAGAGTATCTGCCCATAACAGAGTGGGATCCACCTCGGCAGTTTACGCAGCCGCCATCTTGGAATACCTCACGGCCTAGGTGCTTGAATTGGCAGGTAACGCTTCTAAAGACTTTAAAGTGAGGAGAATTACTCCTCGCCATCTACAGCTGGCTATCAGAGGAGACGAAGAGTTGGATCTATTAATTAAGGCCACCATTGCTGGAGGAGGTGTGATTCCCCACATCCATAAAAATCTTTTGATCGGACAAGTGGAAAACAGCAAGACATAATGATCCAAAACCCATCAATCCCATTTTCAAATATACACAAATTTATAATTATAATTATTACCTACTCACCATCAGTGGACATGACTACACTCAGAAATGCTTTTGTGCAAAGTTGTCATTCAGGATTTACATTTTGTTCCCTACTCTCAACAATTCCTTGCTTACTTGCTGGGCTTCTGTTTTGCACCAAAGGACGCAAAAAAGATGAAGAAAACCATATTAAGGAGGGTAAAATTACCTTCTCTTTTGAAAGAATCAACAAACTTTTTAAAATCGGTCAAGAGAAGTCGACTCTAACCAATGAATGGCAATCCAACTCATTGAGTTCTCTCGAATAAATCAAAAAGATGCCAATCCAACAATAAAAAAAATATGTGGACAGCGTTCATGCTCTAGAAATTATCCAATAATCCTGTTTCTAAGTGAATGATTTTAAGACAGTGCAATCCGAAAATATAAACCAAATGGCTTTTGAGCACGACTCAACTGATATTAGTTTCACAAGTGATTTTTAAATGAGTCAAGTGGAGAATATTTGAGTTAGCTGGTGACTTCAGCTTCTTCTTGGTTAATTTGTCTGACTTTAATTTGTTAATTTCTGATTTGATATAATATCATCAAGATAAAATTATAAAATAGCATAACCAGCATAGCACCCTTAAGATAATCAAATATTTATTTATGTAAAAATAGTAAATCAAATCAACTTCATCGCTTTAAGCTTAGTTTTTATTGCATCCACATGTTCCTTATTTATAGTTTGAGAGGGGGATCCTTCCACAATTTTTTATATTTTTGACTTTCCATGGAAAACTTCGATGTTGCTATTTTGAATCAAATTGAGGAGCTGCCTCAACGTGATCAAATAATCCAACACGATAACTTATTCCTTTTTCTTACTGACCTATGATTCTGAAGTGATGGTTGAATAAAGAGTGAGAATATTCTTGATGAGTTAATCACTTAACAGAGCAAAAGACTTACTTTATCGATGCAGTATTGAAAGATCCTTTGAATATTTTTATTGATACTGCAATACTATTTGAGTTATTTTCTTAAAATCATTTGATACTTAGAAATCTTTCACAAAAGCAAGAGGAACCTGAGATAAATTCTGAACTTCTGACAGTTTTTAAAAAATGAACCCAGACATATAACCTATAAGGCAGTTCAATTCAGATTTGGTTTATGCGCTAGGTTTTTCGTTAATTCTCTTAATCAGCTTGAACATAAATCTGCAGAAATGAATTTGACTGAGCAATTGCTTGGAAAGTTATTTTTTATCATAGTTAGTTTACTATTTAATTGACTCCTTGATGCTGATCTGAGTGCTGAGAGATTTTTGGGTATTCATTGATTTTTGAGTTAATATTTTAGAAGTAGGGGCAATTGAGGTAGAATTTGTGATAAAATTTGTTGATTTCTGGGAAATTGTAGCTGCAGTCTTGAGAGTGAGATGGTTAGGCTTTAGTTCCTCAATAGATTATATTAATGTTTTATTTTTTCCGTTAAAATTGGTCTCAACTATATTTTTATTCAAAGAAGTATCTTGGCGCTTTACTTTTTCAGCCAAAGTATCGTTGTGTCTCGATGTGAGATTGTTACTATTGTATCCATGAGCTTATTTTGATATTTTTATCGCAATGCCTTTTTCAGTATTCAACCTGTATTTCTGAATATCTTCAGGTTGCATTCTTTCTTTAATGTCCAGATTGAGAGTTTTTAGGAGAAATGTTTCTGAAGATGGGCTAATTGATGGAGGAAGTAACTTTTTGATTGGAATGGAAGTAATTTGTTTTGCCAACTCTTTCTCTGTCTTGGCTCTCCAAGGAGTTTTCCCAGTAAGCATTTCGTAATATATAACCCCCAGTGCCCAAATATCGCTCTTAAAACTATATTTGTTCTCCTTTAATGCTTCAGGAGCCATGTACACAGGTGATCCAACATTATAGGCTGAATATTTTTTACCATCCGTGTGCTTCATAGCAAACCCAAAATCAGCAATTTTGATCTCGTTATTTTTAAGAAAGATGTTGGCAGGTTTAAGGTCGCGGTGAATGATGCCATGATTATAAAAGTTGATGTACCCATTGATGATTTGATTCATGAATGGAATAGCCTCAGCTTCAGATAAGCACTTGTTTTTGGATATTAGTTTGGAAAGATCACCATCGCATAATTCTGTGATGATGTAGGTATTATTTTTAGTCGTATAGATGTCGTATGCCTCGATGATGTTATCGCTGTTTTTCAACTATTTTAGCACTTAGATCTCAGATGACAACAGATTTTTGTGAATTTCATTTTTAATCATCTTCATGTCGATAACTTTGATGGCCACGGCCTGGTCTGAATCAAACCGAATGTACCTGTGACGTCGCTGCGGCCTTTAAACACCTGACTAGAGTAGCCCTTTCCGATGTTTTGATTGAGCAAGTAGGAGTAGTCATCTATCTTTTTGCGAATAGCTCCCCCTTAGTCGGTTTGTTTCATGCTACAATAGAAATTAGTAATAATATTTTATTCTAAAGCATATATGTTTATCGGTCAGATCTAAAAAATGTAGTAGTTATCCAACAAATTTGTATGGAGATAAAACGTTAATCTAAATGATATCGGTTTGATTGATATAACTTCTCATAATTAAAATTACTGAAATAAGGGATAACTGTATTTAATCTTTGTTAATAAAATAAGTAGTAATATTAGATTAGATAGAGTAAATCATAACATTAATTAGTTTCACTCTTTTTTCACATTCTTTATCAATTTGGCCACGACCTATCCCTAAATATCTGCTTAGTGATATCTTAATTCAGTTCGATACGAGTATTTTTAGATAAACAGAATAAACTTAGAACACTGAAGGGGTGTTAAAATCTCACGAACATCCAGGAACAAGTTATCCAGATCGTAAGACTGTTGCTCCATTCGTTTTTTAGTTGAACAAAGTTTGTTAATCAATTTAAATAATCCTATTCGCCGCTATTTCAATTGCTTTTGATGTTGTTAAATTATTTCCGACTTATGACTCAAGTCACCGAGGTAATCTTTCATCTATTTGAACCATTTTTAATTTTAGTCATCAATAAAACCTTCGCCCTTACTGAAGAGGTGAACACTTACTTCTGCCGCCCATAGAAGATATCTGTGTAGGGTCGGATTAGCCAAATTGAATATTTGTTTATAGCATTAGTTGATGTTGAACTTGCGTTCTTTGCCGGCTGCCCCAAATCGATAGCAAATACTATCAATAGCTAAATTAATCTCATTGTCGAGATCATCTCCCTCTCCCTCCTAAATTAACTTTTCTAATTTGTTGTGGACATGGCTGAGTTTGGGCGTGAATGGTCCAGTCTATTTTAAAATCTATCTACATATTGATTGTTGGTGAAAACGCTTCTTTGAATATCAGCCTTGCACTGTTATATTTCCTGATTTATTTTGTATAACTATTACTCCATTTGTTTGGTCTACTGCTACATGATATCAATGTAAATCTTCTTTCGGTCTCTGCTTTATTTGGCAGCAATACGGTTTTTGTTCTTTTTACTAGGGTTTTGCTGACTCGTTTGAGAATTTGAGGCTCTAGGGGCTGCCTTAGCTTTGGTAGAAAAGTCTCCGCTTATCTTTTTGATTTTGTTAAGATATTTATTTTTAAACGAAGTTTTTTTGTCCTATCTCTCCGATATATTATCAACATCCTGATTGGGTACTTAATCTTAGACTATCTAAAAGTCTCCCAAAGAATCGCGATTCCAATTAACACACTCCATAAAATCGTAGGATCCAAGATCCCTCTAATCCTTCATGGCGAAATAAAGTTATAATCCTACTTTACCTCTGACGTAATAATTAAGCTAATGTTACATCCACACTTTTGATTAATTAAAATCTAGGACATCAGTGACCCTATCTGAATCAAATTTCAGACCGATGTCCACACAGATCTTCATAGACAATTAACTTAAAATAGATAAATTAATCAATCAATCGATAGATCAAACTTTAGTTTTTTAGAGATAAAATCCTGGGGCTCGTCGTCGAAGGAAAGAGCACGACTCGTTAGGCGTCGCACTGATCCTTCATATTGAGGGATGTCTCCGAAACTCACTTCTTGAGAGAAGTCTACAATTTGGAAACGAGAGATCTGCTCAACTGCACCTATAATTGTGAAAAAAATCGTCCTTGATATCTGTTTGACTAACTATTAAAATTTTTAGAGCACACTAACTTTTGGTTTAATGTCTGACTTTAACTCTCTTAAGTTTAGGTATTTTATATCTCTGGAGAAATAGAACAAACTACTCAATTTGATCAGATCATTCTAAGCAAACTGGGCCACCTCTTCCAAATCGATATCTTGATAAATTGGACAATTTAATTGAATATTTTACTCGTTTTAAAATCCGATAAAACAGTTAAACTTTGGCAAAATTGACTCTTTAGTTTAATTTGTTTTCCTGAAAAGAGGTAATTTAACCTTTAGTATCTCATGAATGATATAAATAAGTTCTTTTCCAACAGTTCTCCCAAAAACAGGCGTTATTTTTCGGAGCATTCCAATCAGTTCATCCTCTTCTTTAATCATATTTACAATCTCTTGCTTCTCTATTTCTCCCAGCAGTTAGTTGTGGTTAATGAGGTCTTCAAGTTAGTTCTCTCCTCCCAGTTACAAAGGTAGAGACACATATAAGGATGTATCTCTAAATCCCTAACTTTTATTGAATGAGTCTACTAAGCATTAATCCAACAACTTAACACTTGCCTGCTTGAGGAGGCTCATATTTTCTTCGTGAATTCCTTAATCAAAACTGGTATCTGTTGAAATTTGGAAATGGGCCTATAAATCATAAAGAGTGGAAAGTGAAGCATTTTTGTGTTTTGTGAAGATGGTGGTCCTTTGGTTGCTAAATTTGAGTTATTGTTCTGGTTATTCATTATTAGGTTCGATTTAGTATCTCTATTCTTCAGTCATTTGGGGATTAATAAATTAAATATCAAATTATTATAGCGCTTAGCCTACAGCAGAGCTTAATCAAATTTCTAGTTGTAAAAAATAATATAGATTGATAGTAACTGCATAAATCTTTAAAGATAAGAATGGACATTCATTAATTAGTAAATTAACATATAGAATTAACACCCTCATTTCAAGGGAGAAGGGACAATTTATATTCTATTTAGAAGAATCACCTCATCTTTCGGTTGGCTACTCTATCAGGATAGGGGTTCTGTAGTTAAATCTATTGGAATTTAACAGATTGCCTTAGACTTTTTGAAAGCAAGCATTTTAAGATTGAGTCACTAAATCCTTTGATTGAATTAATGAAGTAACATTAAAATTGGAGGAAGGCAATAAGAATCATTCAATCAGTCATAAAAATGGTTATTTATTTATTGAAACTGAGTCTAAAATGAGCATCCTTGAATAAAAATTAATGTAAAAATTATGCTTCATTACTAATATTTCAATGTAGCATAAAAATCATAAAAGCATTATAGGTTTCATACTCATAAAATAAGTTTACACAAATTCATCATTATCTTAGTTTATAAGCAGTATTGGGAGTCGGAGCCTCTTTTTTATAATAACCTGACCGCTACACAGTCGGAATTTGAGGTTCACTAGATGTTTATGCTTTAAATGGAGAATTCTGGTCTTTGGTTTCTGTCAGCTTCATTCTGGAAGGTTCACTGCCTGTCATTTTATCTACTATCTACTGCAAAGGCATGTCCACTGTTTTATTATTCTATCTAGTTTCATAAGATCCAATATCCATAATAATATCGTCTTAAGTATTGGTACCTGCTGTTTTTGTCGCACTAACCGCCTAAACCATTTATAGATTCAGTTTTTTAGGGAATTTTGCCCGATAAAATTTATGTGCTGCAAAAGATATGTTTGCACAGGCAGTAAGACCAATTAGGCAAATAACTGCAATTGGAATGTAAGTTGCAAAATTGACATCAGTGCTATCAGCCACATTGCGACAATAAAGTAAGAAAATTGACAAAAGAAAAATAACGGAACTGTTAATAATGGGTCGTATATTCTATTGGTATGGTCTTTTCCAAATCAGTAGAGCGGTCCAAGCTGCTATAATTATCAAGATAATGCTATCTGACACTATGGTCCATGAATCTAAGACTAGGACTAAACTCACGCTAAGTCGATAGATCATTACAAGAATGTAAAAATGCTTATTAATTTTTCCCTTTCTATTGATGAAGGTTCGATATTCGCCAAGAGGATTGACTATATTATGTATGTCATTGATTTTAATGAACATTAATACTGCATAGGCAGCATAAATTAGCAGTAAAATTGTCCCTAGAAAACCTCCTTGAATTTTAGTTGGGCTATAAAAAAAATTCAATACAAAAGAAAATACAAGTTGTTGTAGGCAAAATAGCATGGCTGATAGTTGCCATTCGACGAGAATAGAAAAGCCAAGTTTTTATATTTTTATATTGTTTTCTATCCTATTAACAAGCAGAAACACTCCTCCAACAATCATAGGAAGAAAGAAAATGACTAAATCTATATTGAAATTTGCAATAAAATCAGCATTGTAATCAATTGCTGATACTTGAGGAGGAACATCAACTCCGTCAGAATACAGGTGATTATAACCGTTGAAAACCCATAGGTATTTATATGAATACATGACAGGCTCAAGCTTTTTTAGCATTATTAAACCTCCATAAGTAAATTGAAATATGAACAAAGTTTCAATGGCAATAAGTTTACTGACAAACAAAAAGACGACGACCAAGAGAAACCATAAAACATAAGAAAAAATGGGCATTAATCTTTTGAAAATTAAGAATGTCGAGTATTAATCGTCGCTGTACACCTTTAATGCAAGATTGTTATCAGTCACAGATGGATACACCACTGTAACTAATTCTTGGCGATCAGTCACAAAGGTCATCGATAGCGTTTGGTTGTTAAGAGATTAGGAGTATGCTATCCTTAGGCTCAAGTGATTAGCAGGAGCAGAGTTATAAGTGACTGATTCATACGCAAAGTTTAGCTGGAAAACTGTTCCGTTGTGGATGAAAAGAGAAGGATTGTCTGCTTCAGTCAAAAAACGACTTAATGAACTCACAGATGCTAACTAAATGATGAAAGCATTGGCATCATCTTACTTTGTGAAGGACACGATAGTCAAGGGTAGAGCAGTAAGAACGGTGCATATTGAAGGTGAAGTAGGAGTCCCATTTACACAAAAAGAATTATTTTCTATCGTGCAGTTGGAGGAACAGCCGTCCCCATTGTTTGTGTTGCCGTCATCACATTGATTGGTAAACACTTTTCCGTCTCCGCAAATGTCTTCGCACTCATACGACTGATTCATACTATTGCTAGCAAACCCATTGGGACAGACACATGTATCGTTGACTTGAATATATCCCAAAGAGTCATTGCATTTTGCACACCCATAGTTAGAGCTGTTGCACTAAATGCAGACCGAAGAGTGGCACTTAATGCAGGTGTAGGTGTCGAAGGATAGGTACGACCCGTTTTCGCAGCCATCCTGGCAAAGGCCCGAGGTGGAGTTGTAGTAAATGTAGGGAATGCTGCAGTTATAAACGCTAAAGACCTGATAGTTGAAACCGACGCTGATGGTTAAATATTATTGGGTGGGGCCAATCCAATTGACGATTGCAGACAACGTAATAGAAGAATCTGTTTGATTGACCATATCCCAGCCAAATCCCAGAGTGCAATAGCTGCTTGTCCGAAATTAATAGATACCAACCAAATATCTACTTCCAATGGATTGCGAAATGGGAATGGTTACCAATTGCTGATTTGTTAAATAATTTGTAGTCTAAAAAAAAGTTGTAATTTTGATTTCCTGATAATATTTAAAACCTTTTGTGGCAATAACTATCACTTTCATGTAAGTTATCAGATTGGTTGAAAAATAATTGCTTGAGAGTGCCATATCTGAAAAATTATAGTTGAACAACTCATGAGCATTCAATCGAAAATATTGTTCAGGGTATATGCAACTTAATGATGCAGTTAGAGTCAGCGAGTAGAATGGTGTTTTAGCAGGTGATATGGTAAGCGACTTCAACGATGCCCACGAATAAGGCCTTGAGTAATCTTCCACGTAATTGTTCCCAAACAGTGAAGTACAGGTAGGCATTAATTCCAAATTTTTTCCTTCTCCTGATGAGGTAAAGTTATAAAATTAATATTCCTTAATAAAGAGATTAAATATTAGAGATGGATCTATGGCTAAATACTGAATTTTTAATTTTGAAAGCAAAATGCCGTTGCAAGCCGATACGCTTATCTGAAAGCCTGTTTGATTTAAAGATGAAGTATTTGTTTAAAAGCAAAAGTTATAAAAGTTAGATGGTGCTGCTTAAATGTACTCGTACATTCGATAGTTTGAATCGTCACTGCCAGCTTTGGAATTCCAGAGAAGTTTTGATTAAAGCTAATCTCGTAGTTGTGTATCATACTCTCTGATGGAATTGTGTCAAAAAGACTGACAGAGTACGTATCCATGTAGGAGGTGGAGGGTGCCTGCGGGATAGCAGTCTTGAAGCAAATATTAGAAGATAAAAAGAGTGCGATCAGGACGATCAACATAGCGATAATTAATGAGTTAATAAACAGAGCCCATGAAATTTAAAAAGCATAAAAAATTACTGATTTATTGGTGATAATCTGAAATAATTCTAATTTAATTCATTAGATATATTTCTCAGTCATCTGTTAGAAGATACAAAATAGATTAATCCCTTTGGGTATAAATTAAAATTAAAAAATCCATTTTTGATTTACTGTCCATATTGTAATCATCCATCATTATATTCATATTATTATTTTAAAAGATTTAGTTAAGCGAGTTAATCGATTTTGCTATATGATTAGCACTGAAACTTCAATAATATTCCAACATCTTTTTATTTAAAATTTTGTAAAGCTAGTCTTGCAATATAGATTTGAAGATCAAAATCAATTATGAACAATATGTTCCTCATCTTGAGCATCATGAATAAAATCTTGAAGTTCATCAGGACAGCGGTCATTGGCTCCTCCTCCCGCCTCCAGATCAAGAAGGTAGGTTGTATAAATTGCATCCATTGCATCAGAGTATACGGAAATGAAAAAACAAGAGATAGCAAAAGCCACAAGTCCCACTATTATCAAAATAAGGGTTGGATCTCCAACGTTACTGAACTGTGCCACGTTTTGAATGATCAAGTAAATTGCTAGTACTGTTAGTGCTGTAATTCCCAGTCGAATTAGGATTGTAAAAATCTGAATAGTAAAATGAGTACCACCTGAAGGATCATTAGTACTGCTGTGGTAGCAAGGTGATTAAATCTAACGGAAAAAGCTTTAAATGCTGAAGTGCAATAAGTGTCTCCTACAATGTTTACTACTGTAAAAGCGCCGGCATTGAACCATTAAAACAGATAGCTAACACATAAACAGCAAATGCAATCACAACACTTCTTATAATTCGCAATGCACGAAGTTTTATCCTTGGGATCTTCAGGAGTTAATAGTTAGTACATGAACTTAATGAAACCAATGAGAGCCATCAAGAAAGATCCCATACACACACTACCTATGTGTTTTTTTCGATAACGTTATGAGGTTTATCCATAGGGAGAATCACGTTTATAATACCAGCTGGCGGCTGTTCCGCTAATTAAAAAGCTGCTGGTTTCAACAAGGAAGAGAATGACCCAAAATAGATAAAAAACATGTAATCCTCCGATAGCCATGATAGAATTTGAAATTGAGAAATGCTAAAAAGGATATTGATGTGGTGAACTGATTGGTGTTCCAAGTGAATAGTAGCCCAGTGCTTCGAGAATCCAAAGGGCTATGAATATTACCATCACCAAAAACATGAAAATAGGAAGAAAGACAACTCCACAATTGCCAGCCACAAACACTGCTGATATTTTTACGATGCTTGATGCCAATCCGATTCTTTTCCTGAAGCAGCAGAAGAAAACGATAATAATTGCAGCCAAAACAAAACAAATGACAGCTAATACAATTTTTGCTGTTGAATTTTGAAGGATTGAGATGGATCCTCCCACAGACTAGACAGGCTGAGTTAAAATATAGGCTCCAAATCCCACTAAGGCGCTGATGGATGCAAGTATCAAAATATAAATGAAACAGCCTGCTGTAAAGCGAACGAATAACATGACGATTAGAGCCAGGATTATAGCTATTGGAAGAGCAATCACAATTAGCAAGTAATTTTGCATTAGAGAGGCTACATTCTCCACATTGTTTCCGAGGGCTGAAGCGATATGATCTTGTAGACTGCTTGAAGTAGGCAGACAAATTTTATTTCCAACTATTTTATTTACATTGTACTTTGGGTAGTATCATAGATCTGTACTGATTGAGTATCATCTGAACTATTTACTGCTGAACAAGTAGTTACCACTGAATTGGGTTGGCACGCAAGCACTGTGTCACCAATCACAGGACACTTAGAAACGCAAACAGTCACCCATAAAGACTGAATCAATTTATTGCTACATCTATGTGCGGTGAGGCAAAGTAGATGTATGGATAGTTGGGATAATCTATACCGCAACCCTTTCCATCTGGGTCGTATGCAGTGGTAAGTTTTTGAAAATTTCCTGCCGACCAGGCGTATATACCGATGCAAAACATGGTGACTGTCAGTGCAATGAAGATAATAAGACAGCAACAATCTGTACAGGATCGATCCTAAACTATATAACAGTGAGGGTTACGTGGAATTGGACCATTTTTGTAGGTTCTCATATCCTCTAAGATTATTTTTATTCAATTTATATAGATAAATTAAAAGCATTTACGCTGTATCTTACAAATATAGATAACAATCAGAGAGGATCAATTTTGCAACCCAGCAAGCCTCGGCCAGACCATTTAGCTGGAGTTACTGCAAGCTGTAGTTTGTAGTAACTGTTCTCGTCTTTTAGTTGATAGACTGGAATATTTTTGAGTTTTTCATTTTATGTATCGACTCTCCGTAAAACAACTATTTTTAATTATTTCCCTTCTTTGACAGTTTGTGCTATTTGTTTCAACCAATCCAGTGAATATATGTTGATTTCCTCAAATTCACTGACAAGATCACCCACATGTACTCCTCCTCTCTATGCAGGAGAACCTACTTAAACAATTCCAATTATGGCGAAAGGAGTTAAATAATCAATTTTACTTGGCTCTTTCCCCTTTTATATAAAAACTTTTTATTGTTTCTTTTCCATTTTGGGGATTACTGTTTTAGGTTCTGTGCTTTAGTTCTTCCAATCCTATTTTGGTGAGACATATGTGGCATGCAAGGCAAATAGTTTTGTTTAAATTTCCTTCATAAGAGCGAGATGATCGTTGTTGAGTTCTGCGAATTGACGCTTTAAATTGCGATAGTTGGCCAACTCACCAAAATCCAAATCACTTCTGGGAAAACCTTCTGCATCGACAAGGCCTTTATGAAAATTCTTTGTTTAATCGAGAATGGCTATTTTTGTAGCCAAATTTGCTACTTCTTTTTCCAAAGTATCCTTCTTAGCGATAAGTTGCTTTAGCTCAACCTCCATTTAAAAAACTTTTAAATAAGATTCAATTATATAAGAATTTAATAATTGATAGCAATTACCAAATGAAATGAATCACGAAGTTAAGGTTCTTAAGACTGAATTTTGAGAAGACTCTTTCATTAACTCTTTTCGATAAAGCGATATTTACCGACTCAAATTTTACTTTTCCGCTTTTAAACTTCTCAATTTTAACACAATATCTCGTAATTGATCGATGTTGATCTCCACAACGTCAGCTCCTCTGCTTTCTCTTTATTTTACCTCATCCATTTCCGTCTTTATTTGACTTAACCTATAATCGACACTTCTCTTAGAAGGAATTTCCTTTCTCATCCTATCAGTCGACATGCCTATTTATGTGGGCCTCGCAGCATAGTTTGCACTACTCTTCTTCATCAGTTGAATCGTATTTTCCTGCAAAATAATTGATTTTTTGTATTTGTGTCCTGATTTAGAATGGCGTTCATCGTCCCTCTGACGGTTAATTTTATTTTTGTTAAGGTCTTGCTGGGTACACTCAGGACTATAATCAGTACTAATTCTTAAATTCATGGAGACAATGTGTGATTTGTTCGCAGTATACATGGTCTTGGTCTTGCCTCTTGACTCGCCCTGTCTGTTTAGGTTTATCATTAAATAACTGATATAATATGATATTGAGGCCACGATATATGTAGGCTGGTCATTAAGTCTTCGGTATAAATCATTAATGAAGCTACTGTTAAAATATGACCTGTATCTCTGTGGAATAATATTTAATTTCTATAAACGATGCTCTCTCTATAGCATGGCTCTACTAAGAGCAAAAAAACAATGCAAAAAGCTTCTATATAAGACCTTCAGTTCTAAATTTGTAGTTCATATATTCGATTTGCATCTGAGAAGTTAGCTGCAAGGTAGGGATAATTACTAGCTCAAACAGCTCAACTGCTTGCTTCCTTCCACCCCAATTAACATTCGAAGGACTTCTCTTTTCTAGGCACCACCCAAGCTGATGCCCTGGATATGAGTTGCGATAGCATTCTTAATGAATCATTTTGTTCTCCCAAAAGTGAGGAACCATATGGAAGAAGATCAACCTTTAAACGTAAAAGCAAATATGGGATGAACCGTTGCACTGAAAGCAATCTACGCTAAGCTCTATAAGAAGTTAAAGACCTCTGCTCTTTAAAAACTTTAGGAGTCCTCTAACAATTTGTTAGTGAGTACCGACGTATTAGTGGAGAACTAGCATTGGAAAACAGGTACTTTTTTTTCGATCTTTAGGTAGGCAGTTTTGAAGAAGCAACGTGAAAATTGTTCTGCTTGCGCTAGGAAAGATGAATTGTACATTGTCTTTAATATAGGCTTTAACTCAAAACTAGATAATTCTAAGAAAAAATGATCTCTCTTAGGTTGGAGGTGCAGGCTGCAAATGAAAAAAATAAAGCACTGGTCCAAACCCTATAAACCAGGAAAAATTCAGCAAATGAATTGGCAGAAAAGAACAAGCGAATTTTCTAAAATTGTCGTGAATATCTTTCGGAGAAGGAGCAATGGATATCAAGCAAAGTAATTAAGTTTAAACTCAGACAATGCAATTTAAATCTATTTAAAAGAACATCTTTGCGTTTCTAGATGAGACGGTTGATCTGCCGGGATGTCAACGTTGCGAAGTGATTCATCGCATAAAAAGTCAAATTGTATAAATGCGGCGCTTCTACTAAAATTAGTGCGAAAATTTATAGAGGAAATATTTAAAATATAGAACTATTCTATAATGATCGATTACTTCACTTATATCTGACTGTTTTTATGTATACATTATAATCAATTGTCCCTTTCAGCATGGCCGATTTACAGGAGTCCATCCAACATCTCAAGAACTGGAAAAAACAGGAAAAGCAGAATATCCTTAAAGTGTTACTCGGCATCAATGATATTCAGGCAATACGAGGAAAGGATCTAGAGCAGTTGATGACAGTAGTGACAGAGTTTCATCGAGAGATTGGTCGGGCTAAAGAGGAAGAGGTTGATGCCAAGTGGTTTGAGTACACTCTTAATCTGAAGAAAAAATTAAAAAAATGGCAATAATCGGATGAAAATGAGCGTAAACAAAAACCTCTGCTTGAAAAAAAGGTTATTGAAATTATAGATTATCCAGTCAATTTAACCAAAGGAAGAAGTCCAAAAGATTCAAATATTCTCAAGACAATTTATCGAAACTTTATAGCCAACTTTGAAGAGGGTGAAAATTCCAAAGAGACTATCCCTTTCCTCCAGAATATATATAAAAATGTTAAATACATGTACTAGGGTATGCTTATTCTTAATTAGATTAGTTGCAGAGCTAAAATTTGATTAATAAGCGTATTAATTCAATTTGCCTCCATTTGGCTCGAGAGGGCTCACGGTAATCCAAGAATCGAATGCTTAAAGGCGAAATTACAAGTCAGATGGTCGCTAAAGACGATGATGAAATCTACTTTGATTAAAAGACAAGATAGAATATTCGACTGATACAAGAGGCAAAACTAGAAGAAAGCTCCACCGGGTTTTATGATGAAATCAAAAAAAATATCAATAAGGATGCGTGTGAGTAATGTCGCTATTGTCATAAGAAAAATGCATACTGCGAGGATATGAAACAGATTCGAGCATCAGATGAACCCATGACACGTTTTATGCGCTGCAACATCTGTGGAAAAGCATGGCGCGATTGATGATTTATTCACTGCATTGAAAGGATATTTAAATTTGATGAAGATGAAAAAGATTAATAGAAATCATTACTGAGATTGAGCTTCATCATATTCCGAGATATCTAGTCTCTGATTTTGCACATTATAGAAACTGGGAGATATCTCTTCGTAGCTTGTCTCTTCGTTGCTCTACTGCGATAGTTGTTTTGGATTTGAAAGGCGGATGGTGCTTTGCCAAACCTTTTGTTTGATTATGGCTTATATATCTTCGGCTTCTGCATTAGACTCAAAAGCATCACTTTCGAAGTAACCGATACGGTGATCCTTCTTCATCATTTTTATCGGTTGATCAACGCTCTTACCAAGGTCCTTTGATTTATAATTATGCGCCGGCTTTTCAGCTCCCACTCTTTTGGGGCGTAATCGTTTTACTTTTGTATTAAAAACACTCTCCCTTCCGTCATTTCTTTAATGGTCCTAAATTTATGGGAAATCATTTTAATCCTCAACCTCCTTTATTTCTTTGTTAATTGAGTTATCCTTGCCATTTTTTTAGACAGTTTGCTTACTGAAATTAGCAAGTGCTGACTTACCCTTTATACTAAGGTTGTCATCAATACTCTTCTCATCATTAGAGATAGTATTCACTATATTCAACTTTTGAGAGGCTCTATCACTATGCTTGGATTTCAAATTGGGTTAGTAATCAGCATCGATTGAATAATCTACAGATTCTGGAGGTTTTCCCCCAACAGCCACAATTTTTGTCTATTATTTCAATGGGGCTTCGACAATAATGTCTTTAGGTTCAATTGTATCGTCCATAGACATTTTAAACTCCTTTGAAATGAACTTTTTATAATTTTAATGTTCATTTTTCTAATTGCTGCCGTTATTAGATTGACTAAAATCCTCATCAAAGTTGAGTGATCCATTAGCTATTATATTGCCTTTAGAGGCATTTTTATCATTAGGAATTGTATCAGTTGTCTGATTGTGCTGATCCTCTGTGAAATATTTTTTTGTTTCCTCAAAGTATTACTCTGGCTTGCTTGATGAGACAAACCAGATGGTAATTGCGATATTAAGGGCCATTGTAATCAGCAAGTCGATACATAACATAAAAAGATTAGATTTGGGCTGTTAATTTTCAACTCCCATTGCACAGGCAACGATGGGCAATAGATCTGTAATGAGGCTAGCTAAGCACAAATAGTGTATAGGAGTGAGCCTACTAGGATTACTAATAAAGATGTTAGGTTTGGGGAACATGTGAGCATAAGCTATAAGTGCAAAGCGATAGTTAGTCGCTGCCGCCACCACTAACACAACAATATTGCTTATTACATCTATCTGGCGTGGGTTGTTAAGCAGAGGTTTCATGTACTTTATAAAAATAATAATGTAGATGATGTTAGTAACATAGTTGAATCCCACAGCTAAGCCAAGCATTAATTTCATTGTGGAGAGATAGCTGATATCATTGCCTGATAGGAGACGCGCATAGACTGTCGTTGAATTTACTGTCGAGAGAACTGCTAAGATCAATATGAACTCCACAACACTAGAAAACAATATTAAAGAGTAAGGAATGTAATTTTTATGAGAGATGAAGTGGATTACAAGGACAATTGCTACCCATAAAGCCAAAGAAATTAATCCTGGCAAAGGGAGTACCTGTGAGGATGTTTGACTGCAAGTTTTATAGATTAGACAAGTTTCAATGCACTGAGACCCTGATAAACTGTAGCTTGTTAAGCAGGAAGTGCAAATAGCATTATTGCAGGTACTGCAACCATTCGGACAGAGCACACAACTACTACCAGATATGTCATACTGAAGACCAACCTGTTTGCAGTCAGTGTAACAGAGGTTATTGTATAGATACCACCCCGTAGCACATGATAGGCAAGTGTTAGAAGTGCAACTAGCACAGCCCGTGGAACATGCTACGCAAGAGGTACCTTGACTAAGATAAGTCGCATTGGGACAGCTACTAACACAGCTCCCAGATAAAACAAACAGAGAGGAGTTCGCGCAGAGGGTACAGAAGTAATAGTTATTGCTTTGACATGTGAGACACTTGCTATCACAGCCACATGTAGTAGCTGAAGGAGTAGCAGCTGTACCATTTGGACACGTTCCTAGACAAGCTCCTGCGTACGAGTAATAGTTAGCTGCACAAGCAATACAGTTAATGTTACTACTTCCATTACAGCTGCTGCAGCTTACATCGCAAGCAATGCAAGTTCCAGCTGAGGCGTAGTATCCAGAACCCGGGCAATTTCCAGAGCAATATCCTGCATTAAGCACCGAAGTATTAGAGCAATATGTACATGTTCCCATGCTCGCCGAACTACACTGTAGACATAAGGGATAGCCAAAACAAGTTTTGCAAATTGGTTGACCTGACTGTATATAGGAGACGTAGCCTGAGTTGTTAAGGCAGATCAAATTGCATGAGCTACTTTAGGGATAAAAATAATATGATGTGCTAGTACATGTGATGCAGGAGGTAGCACTATTACAAGTGCTGCAGTTATTGATGCAATTTTGACAGGTGCCAGTCGTCGAGTTCGCAAAACTCATATAATTGCTAGCATTTCCGCAACTAGTTACACACATTGAATTGTTTAGAAACCATCCAGTATAGCAGTTAGTGCAAGCATGAGTAAAGCTGTTACACTATTTACAGTAGTTGGGTAGAGTTAGGTTGTCCCGGCAACTGATATTGTAATTTATCGAACCGCTATCAATTAGGGCCCCTGCAGCAGTATAACTTCTTACAATAATTATATCTGTATCCAGATATGAGGTGCTCAGTCCTGACACCAAGCCTTACAAAGTTAATGCCAAAGTATTGTTGATAATGCTGGTAAGGTTTGGAACTATGGTGATAATTAAAGTCCCAGCTGTACTATTAGGATAAAGTGTGCAACTACCAAACAAAGAAGAACATGTAACATTATTATTAGAGTAGGTTGTTGTATCCATAGTTAATAAAATATAGTCTCCACTGATTAATTTATTGGTAAAAGTCAAAATTATTTTGACTGGATTGCTATTGTTGCGGTAATAGACTTAATTTAGTGATAATAGACCTGTGAGAACATTAGGCAAACTGATAGTAGGATAGGCAGATTAAGAAGATATTATGTTTGAAGGGGTACCTATTGTCTGGGTAGAAACATTCCAAGAAAGACCTTGTCCTGTGCTGCGTGGATTGATGAAAGAAGAAATGGTGAATATAATATTAGTTGTGGTCGTAGAATTAGGGTTAGAATTGCTAGCTACAAAGCTGAAACTGCTTATATTAAGGATTGTAATTGTACTTAAGCAGTTGGTCGAGCAGGATGACCCAGTGATCACTAGCTGAGCATCTGAAGGCAGATCTATAATCACTGTGAATTGAGAAGGATGTGGAATGCTGAGGGTGAGGGTGATTACATAACTAGATGTGGCACCAGCCATTGAATTAGAAGGCACAATTGTTAATCCCATAGCACTCACCTGGTTAACGTTCATGCTCATTGTAAGCAATGATTGAAGATATGTTGTACCACCGTTGGAGATAATTAATTGCACGTAGGAATAAGTTGCCATCACGGAGGGCGTGCGCAAAGTAATGGTAATAACGAGTAAGCTGTTGATTGAGATTGCATTTGTATTAAAAATTAAGCCATTAGTTGTGTTAGTAGGACCGCTGCTTAAAATTACAGAACTACTGTTTACTGAAAGAGGAGTAGTTGTTGCTGATACAGATGTTACTCCGGTGGGGAATTGAATCGAAAACTGTGAATTTGTGGGTAAAGCTATTGGAGTTGTGAGACTGATCGTCATTGTCGTAGTTGTATAAACAAATAGGGATGCTGGAGAAAGTGTAACTGGTAGTTAATTTATGGCTGTGAAAGTGGCATTAAAACCACTGGGATTATATTCAACTTTACTTGTGGCAGTCGAATCATAGTAGGTTGCCAATCCAATGAAGTATTGAATTGGAGAGAGAGGATTTGTGACCCCACTCACTGTGATGGTGAAAGTTGTGTTAGCTGGAATTGAAGAAGTTGCAACTAAATTGATTGAGAGAACATTTGTGCTCGAATTAAGACTAGAAGATGTTGAAGAAATGGAACCAGCACTAAGAGTCACTGTACAAGAAGTCGTCACAGCAATATCTGTAGGAAAAGTGAATAAAAGCAGAGGACTTGCACCCAAAGGCTGTCCACTCTTAAAGGTAAAAGTATAAGTACTGGTTTTAGCCATCTCATAGGTTGATAAAGATAATCCGGTCTGACTACTCGTAAAGGCTACAGCTGCTGCTGCAACTGTAGCTTTAAGCTCCAAATACTCAGATCCGCTGCGTAGGAATTTGAAAATCAAATAGTTAGGTGTCTCCGATGCGGGCATTTTGAAGGAAGTGCAAATAAGATAAAGATTGATTGGATAGTTGTAGTCCTAATTGGCAGGCATGGCTGGAGAAATAATGAAAGTGTAATAAGTTGTAAATGCGGGAGTAGTCATTGAGGTTATATCAGAGTCGGCCCGCCAGAATCTTAATGTATTGCAGCCAGATAAATCAGAAATAGGACTATAATATACCTGTACTACGTCGCTGCCCAATACTGTTATCACAGGATAAGAAGTAAAGTAAATTTGAGGGCTATTGTACTGAGAGTTTATATTTAAAGCTGAAGAGTTTATAAGTCCATTTGTAAGACTGGTCACGCAAACTGGATTTATAGTACAACTGCTAAAGGAATCTATTAAATTTCCGGATCCATCAGCTGTCTCTATTAAAAAACTTGAAGAAACTGCTGTTTGTGCGGTTGGAGGACTTTCCACTCCCATAATCTTGTAGACAATTGAGATACCTGCATTAATTTGGTTAGCAAGACTATAAGTTCCTATTATTCTAGAGATAGTGCTATTAATAGTGCAAGCTACAGATGTATTGAAAGTTATTCCACCATCAAAACTGATTGAACAAGTCACTGAAGCAACACCATATATTAATGATTTGTAGATGTTATTCGCCCATGGATATAAATAGCCAACTATGAGCTGATTAGTGCCTACAATTAGAGGATTAATTGTAGTTATTTGAATTGTTAAATTACTACCTGTCTGTTATGTACAAAGACTGAAAGTCCATGGACAAATAGAGGATGAGCCACCAGTATAACTGACAGTGCTGAACGTTGGCACTGCAAAATTGACATCCATATTTGAAACAACAGAAAAGGCTGTAGTAGAAATAGCAGAAGGCGGATTGACTACATTTGTTACCACAATGCTTACACTACCTAGAATGGAGTTGCCGCTTGTGCTAAGATTTAGCGTATTGGATGTGTTACTACTAATGGTAAGCAATGTGCTACCGCTAAGATAAGCTTTTGATGCGTTAGTTAAAGTTATCTGAACTGGAAAGCTGAGACTGATTGACGTTCGATTGGTAGTGCCATTAAAGAAAATAGTCCAAGTGTAATTGGTAACGGCATTGATATTGTAACTATTCAGATTTACAGTGACTGCGTTATTTTGTGGACAACCCAGCATAGCCACAGCAAGGAGGATTATTAGCTTGTATATCATTTTTTTGATTATCGACTGATAAAAATTAAGTAAATTCAAATTAACAATGACTATAGACCAAATAGGCGTCAAAAGATGTGTTAATAATATTGATAAAAAATTTTAAGATATAGAGGGATATAAAAAATATCGGACGAGAATTTTATCAAACTAAGATAAATATAAATGCTATTTTTATCGAGGATATTGTCTTCCTTATCGGCATCATTCTCACCTTAGGCTTCATATAATATTAATTTCCATTTTATTTTTGTATGAGATTAGTATTATTTAAATTTTTCTTAATGAATCAAAAGAGTTATTAAATCTGAAATAATGATTGTTTTCAAGTATATCATTTGAATTCTGTAAATTTAAAGGAATCAATTATTAACTTCTTATATAATATCATAAAATGATGATAGCAATCGTTGTGCTTATAATGCTATCATATGCACTTAGTTATGATACCATCTCTCCCCAAGTGCCTAACTTGCCTTTTATGGACACTAATTAGGCTACTCTTTTCACCAATCCTCAAGCAAAAAACATAATTTAAGAATATGGCATTGGTTTTAATCAATTTTATTCTAGCCCCCCAAAAATGGCTGTTATGATTCAAACCATCGAATGTACTTATTTATTGATGCAGCATAATCCACATTTTATCAATTTTGCTTCTTAACAAACATTTCGGAGATAACTCACATAGACTTTAAGTTTACAGTACAAACCTGCAACGATATTTCCCTTTCAACATTAAGGATACAGTATTTAGTCATAGATCCATCTTTAGATTTCAATCTTTTCATTAAGGAATATTAATTTTATAATATTTCCGATTTGCAGAGTTCGGTAATAAATTTGGAAGTATAACAAAACTGTAGCTCTCTTTTTGGAGGTAATTATCAATAAAATGACGTCGATCCTCAGTCATGGGCTTCTTGGAGGTCATTATAATATATGCCTGCTAATACTTCATACTATTCAATGAATCCAGTCACCAAATTAAATTGTCAGTATCCTGAATATTATTTTACATTGAGTGTAAGGGAGTTGTTTAATTATGATATAAGCAATACTGATTTTGGCACAATATCAATCACAAACAGTTTAATAATTTACATAAAAGTTACAGTCATTGCTACCAAGGGCTTCAAGTATCTTGAAGAGATAAAGATAACAACATTCTATTCTAATACTGATTCTTTGACGAATTAGAAACTAGTCACTATCAAGAAATAGGCAAGCAGTGGTTATTTAATTGGAATTGCTCAATTTTGCACAGAAAGCTCAAATACTCTAGGATTTGGCTGGGATATGGTCAATCAAACAGATTCTTCTATTACGTTGTCTGCAATCGTCAATTGGATCGGCCCCACCCAATCATACTTAACCATCAGCGTTGGCTTCAACTATCAGGTCTTTAGCGTTTATAACTGCAGCATTCCCTACATTTACTACAACTCCACTTCGGGCCTTTGCCAGGATGGCTGCGAAAACGGGTCGTACCTATCCTTCGACACCTACACCTGCATTAAGTGCCACTCTTCGGTCTGCATTCAGTGCAACAGCTCTAACTATGGATGTGTAAAATGTAATGACTCTTTGGGATATATTCAAATCAACGATATGTGTGTCTGTCTCGACGGGTTTGCTAGCAATAGCATGAAGCAATCATATGAGTGTAAATAAATCTGCGGAGACGGAAAAGTGTTTACCAATCAATGTGATGACGGCAACACAAACAATGGAGACGGCTGTTCCTCCAACTGCACAATAGAAAATAATTCTTTTTGTGTAAATGGGACTCTGACTTCACCTTCAATATGCACCGTTCTTACTGCTCTACCCTTGACTATCGTGTCCTTCACAAAGTAAGAGGATGCCAATGCTTTCATCATTTAGTTAGCATCTGTGAGTTCATTAAGTCGTTTTTTGACTGAAGCAGACAATTCTTCTCTTTTCATCCACAACGGAACAGTTTTCCAGCTAAACTTTGCGTATGAATCGGTCACTTATAACTCTGCTCCTGCTAATCACTTGAGCCTAAGGATAGCATACTCCTAGTCTCTTAACAACCAAACGCTATCGATGACCTTTGTGACTGATCGCCAAGAATTAGTTACGGTGGTGTATCCATCTGTGACTGATAACAATCTTGCATTAAAGGTGTACAGCAACGATTAATACTCGACATTCTTAATTTTCAAAAGATTAATGCCCATTTTTTCTTATATCGTGTTGGCTTTTCTTATATTTACTTTTTTGTTGGCTAGCAAGTTGATCGCGATTGAAACTTTATTTATTTTCCAGTTTGCTTATGGAGGATTAATAATGCTTCGAAAACTCTAGCCTCTAATGTACACATTCAAATAATTTTGGATATTTAATGGTTACAACCGTATCTATTTGGATGAAATTACTGTTCCTGCCCGAGTCTCAGTAATAAACTACCAAGCTGAATTTTTAGCTAATTTCAATATCTAACTCATTATCTTTTTCTTGCCAATACTTTTGGGAACAGTAATTCTATTTTTTAATCGGCTTAAGTGCTGCAAAAAGATTTAGCGATTTAGTTTATGTTTGATAGTTGAGTGGGAGTTTTCAGCAATCTTATTTTGTCTTTAGCAGTTAGTGTTTTCCTTTGGACTTAATATTCTTTACAGCAATAGCATTATTAAAGGTGTCTTTATTGGTTCCTTATTATTGCTTACGTACATCATATTTGCAGTTTTATTGCTAATAAAATACAATAACATGCCAAATCTAAGGAATCCACTCGGAGAATACAGAATATTAATCAATCGAAAAGATACAATTTGCAAGCATTTTTACGTCTTCGTGATTGGATATAGACTAATACTCAGTATAACTATGATAGTGGATTTATAAACGGTTACTTCTGAAAGTTTAGTTTTAGCCATCGTAGTTCTATGGACAACATTACTCATTTGGAAGAGACCCTATTTAGAAAATGTTCGACCAATCATAAATAGTTTTGTAATGCTCCTTCTATCCGTATTTTTTCTTTACTGCCGAAAGGAAGCTGACAGTCCCGAAATTAACTTTGCAACTTTTATTCCAATCGCTGTTATATGCATGCTGGGCCTTTCTGTGGTAGTAAATGTGTTTTTTTCATTAAAAAGAGTGTATCAGCTAAAAATTCAAAAATAATCAGATAATGGAAATAAAGTTATGTAAGGTTCTAGTGCATACAAAACTGAAGAAAGCAAAATAATTGAGGGCATATCTCTAGATTTTGTTTCTGCAGAAGGCATAGACAATACCAAATCAATACAGCCTCAAAAACACTCAGATTTATATAAATCTCACTTTATTGAACAATCAGCAGGACAACTTAGCTCCATACTTTAAGAGAATATTCCTGGTCAACAATCATTAAATGAATCACCCCCTCAGAAAAAGGGCTATTTTACTCCAAAAACCACCTTTTAACAAACAGATGGGAAGGAGTAATTTAAATGATATACATATTTCATTAACCGACTCATAAATTATATTGCAAATGTTATTGGACAAAAATTAATAAAAATTAATGAAAAAATGAAAATAATTTAATTTTCTGAGTTTATTGTGTTTTATTAGCTATTTATTATTGTTCAAATTAAATTTGATTTGTTTGGAAGTTCGATCGATAAAAAATCTAATACTTTAATCAGAATCAATAAACAAAATTTATTAATTATTATTTTGTATTGTGATGAATCCAACTTCGACAAGACATCTGATGTGCAAATCACTTTCTTTTAAAATAATCGTAACTCTATCGATTATTTTTACGTTTTCTGGTTCTATTCTCGGCATAATTGCCACTAATGTAACATGTAAAAATCAATAAATCACTTAAGTCATTAATAAATGCGCAGAATACTACACCTACAATCAAAACTTGTGCATCTCGAACTCAGTTAACTACTGTTGTGGAAAAATGTATGATCCCTATATGATTCAATTCACCTGCCAAAGCAACTACTATTGTTATCGTTTACCTGAATAACCTTATCCATCCCAAAATTAAGGAAATTGTGAAAGTTTAATTATCATTGCTCGTTCTCTTCAAGGATTGACTATTCTATTTCTGATAATTGATCTTATCATATACTGTCATTTTTATAGAATTTCAGGAAAATTACAAAATGATCCTTTGAATCACTATCTAATGACGTTAAGCCGAGAAGATTTGAGAAACATAAGCCAAACTCATAACCAGCGGAAACCTCAAACAAATGATCAAATTCAAATTCAAATTCAGTATGCTTCCACACAATGATTATTTATATGCCAATTATTAGAAAAATAAACTCTCAAATGTCCTTTCATTCATTATAATTGATAAATTTGTTGATTTTCTAAAATTCAAAATAGACTTTTGTTAATTTCTATTTTTTCAATTAATGGTGGCTTTTTAATTTTCGTCCACTTCTAAATGCTTTATTTATTCTTAGTTTTCCTTTTATATATGAAGATCGCTTACGCTGGACTAATGCTTTAATATTCATTCTTTAATTACATTCGTATTTTTATGTTTCGCTCTTTTGATCTAATAATTGCTATTTTTAATAATAAATTATGATTCTTACTTTTTTTATAAGTTGTTGCTAATATTATATTATAATTTGCTATCAACAATGCCTAGAGTTGCTACTGCGAGCAAGCAAAAGAACAGAAAGTTCAAGGGGAGCAAGAGGGGAAACAAAAAAGCCTATACAAGTTAAAAATCAAAAACCAAAGCTGCTATGGGAAAATCAAAAGCCATCAAGAAACTTTCTAAGGTTCAACGCATTAAAGACCAGAAGTCAAAAAAAAGCAGCGAAGCTGATCGACTCGCAGCTGCTAACGAATATCTTGATGCCCACACCAAAGTAACTGTAACAGAACGTATTAAACTGCAAAGCTAAATGAGGATTATAATGTTACTGCCTTGCAATTAGAATGCTGATACATCTTCTTTAATGCAAGCCTTCTGTCAATATCTCAATCAAGATACTTATGTTTTGAGAACAGATCTTAAAGGCTGCTTAGGATTTCCTGCTTTTCAAGTGTTCCCTGGACCCAATAAGAGTCCAATTAAAAACAGACTATTTGTAATTGCTTCAGAAAGAGACCCCAAGAAACTCATAGACTTCGCAAAATGCGCTGACATTGTTTGTCCAGTTGTTTCTGTCTTGTCCGCCAATCCTCAAAAAATAGTGTAAGATCCTTTCAATTTTGCTGGAGCTTTCGATTAAGCTGGATATACAACCATAAATCTTTTGAGAAGTATAGGCCTTCCAAAAGTAGTAGGCCTAATCCAGCATCTTGACAAAGTTGATCCAAAGAATCATGACAAAATATAAAAATTTTACAAAAGATTTCTTTCGTCTGAATTCGGTGAGGAACGCTATCTGTCGATATAGAGTCAAACGGATCTCTCTTCCCTATTTAGAATTCTTGACAGTTGTGGTCTAAACAATCAACCATGGAAAAATTAACGAGGATATATATTGGCAGACAACGTCGAGGTTGGATCAGAAGGTAATCTAATTGTATCTGGTTTTTTAAAAGGAAATTGTATTAATTCTAATCAGTTGGTTCATGTAACTGGTTTCAATGATTATCAGATCTAAAAAATAGAGATTCAGTCGGTTGGATCAAGGGGAAAATTAAATATGGAAGTCTAATAAGATCTAGTACAGTTCTCAACTATCCCAGAAGATCTTGCAGAATTTTCGCGTCCTGAAATTAACCCACAGTAGGAAGATATAACATCAGCCTTACAGGGCCTTCAGCTTGAAGCGTAGCAACAGAATGAGAATCCAGTTAAATAGATTGACCATCAATAGGAAGGGATGTAAGAATAACAGAGCGATAATGAATAAGAATGGGAAGATGAGGATGAAAATATTTAACAAATCGATAATAAGGCAGAAGAAAAAGCAAAGAGAGTGGAGATGCAAATGAGAAAAGAGGAGGAACTTTAGTTTTAAGATGAAATTGAGTATGCAACAGAATAAATCCTTCGGTAAAAGTTTAGATAGTATCAAGGGCTGAAAAGCTTTAAAACAAGTCAGTGGAATCAACTCTAAAATCTTCCGAAGTAATATGATCGAATCTTTTTTTTCAAGCATTACAATCAGACCCATCAAGCAGCTCTGAAAGACAATCTTTCGCGGGGTTTCGCTTATCCTGGTTTTTACATTCGTGTGACTTTAAAGGGATTTTAGATCTAAAAATTATAGAAACACGTTTTAAAAATGCCCCTAATCTTATCTTTTCTGTTAAAACATGAAAGGAAAATGACAGTGCTGCATGGCAAAGTAAAAAGAAATCCTTATTATTAAGGGGATAACGTCTAAGCAATTTCCAATTAATTAGTAATGATATCAGTTGGATTTAAAAGGATACTAGTTAATCCTATTTACTCACGGTGCATCAACGGTACTGAAAAAACAAAATTCGCTCGTAAGATCGGAGATGATAACGAAAATTATTACTATTGCTCATTTTATGGCCACAACCAGTTTCCCCCCAGTCCATTTCTGATCTTCAGAGTGAATCCTTTATGCCCGGACCAGCTGGAAGGAGCTCCAATGCTGCGTGGATAACTCATAAAATGCGACCCAATGCACGTTATCCTCTAAAGAATTATTCTCACTGGCTATCCTTTTAAAATTAATAGAAGACGCTCCACTGTTCGATTCATGTTTTTCAATCCTCAAGACGTTAAATACTTCAGGCCAGTGGAAGTGCGAAGTAAAATGGGACTGAGAGTATTTATTTAATTATTTAGGGAAAAATAGAAGAATCTCTTGGAACTCACGGCTTCATGAAAGTGCTTTTCAATGAGCAAATTAAGCATGACGACACAGTGTGCATGCACCTTTACCGCAGAGTATACCCTTCTTCTTCTTCCTTTTGATATGTCGTTGATATTCTCACTTTTGACTCGTTGACAAATTGTCGAATATTATTAAAGGATGCATAAATTTAATTAATATGTTAAAGGTGATATATAGGATATAGGATATATTTCCCATCTTTTGTACCAAATAATTTTATCATTATTACAATGAATAAGCTTCACAAAACAAATTACTCATGCCAACCGAACTACTCTGCAATCAGTTCTTCTCATGGTAAACGCAACACAGGTTTTTCACCTCAAGTGCCATAATGGACTGGAAACAATCTAGATATGCGTTTCGATCTAAAAATGGAAATCTAGTCCCCCCTTCGCATCACTTTCAAGAACGGACAAAGAAAAGATGTTAGACCTATATAAACTGCAAATAGCAAAAAAAGCAATAGAAGTTAAGCTAAATTTGGAGACTCCACCAATGGCTTTTCGCCAGTAAAAAGCAGAGCACAAAGTAAGCAAGAACCAAGAACCAGTGGAATTATACAAAATAAAGTCAAAACATAAGTCTTTTTACCTGTGCGACCGATGACTTCAAAAGGAATTCGTAATTGCAGGGCAAACACAAGTGAAATAAAAGATAGACAAACTAGTTAGCACGACGAGTAGATACCCATCCAGATTAAGACAACCTCGAAAAAATCGAGATTAAGTCAATCTGGCTACCCTCGGCGCCCGACTAACCCACTGGCGTTCGAAACAGCGATCGACCCTGAGTTCTTATCTCTTTTCGCGAATTGATTTAATTATACTGCAGAAATGCTTTGATCTTAAATAGTATGAGAACTATGGAACATTGCTTATTTCAATCACGTTTGGGCAATAGGGGATTGAATAGTTATGGCACAAAAATCCATCCATTGATAAGGAAACTGATTGCAAGATTGCGGCTACGACGAATCAAGGATGTTGTCTTGCAACTGATGAGTTTATAAGTCAATCCACCCGACACTGCCATGCAGATAGATCTTTGAGGAATATCACCAATGCTTAGAATATAGTCTTCCTTAAAATTAGTAACTTCTCTAGAAAGTCGTTAATCCCAGTTTCGCCATTCATGTTGTTGATTGCGAGTCCAATTCCACCATTCGCCCTGCATAGGAATCTTCTTACAATTTGTCCGCGGAATGAATTAAAATATTGCTGGAAAGATTAGGTTTCTTATTAGTGAATTTAAGATGAAGAGGGTGCTGATTTTTCGATCGTGCTGGTCGCTTCAGGCATGAGATATCTTAAGATTATAAAATGGAATGGGAAAAACTATAAAACTTATTGAGATAATTAAATTGATTCAACTCTTCAGGGAGATTCTATAAAGCCAAATTTGAGGCAATTAATTGAAGGAAATAATCTCACTATTTTCAGTCTTTTTAATTTTATTTATGGCATATGACTTGAATCAGAGACTAAGAGCCCTTTGCACGAAATTACGGTTTTAAGGTTCAACCTATATGGTAGCTCCTGGGTGGCGGGTAGCTAATACCTGAACCATTGATCCTACCTCATCCACCAAACCTTTTTGTAAAGCCTCTTCTCCCATGAACACTTCTCCGCTAAAAATGGTGCTATCGATTTTAAGCTTATTGCCTCTTTGCTTTTTGACTTCTTGGATGAATTTCTAATGCGATTGTCCGCAAATCTTCTTGAGATACTCCTGATCTTCGGGGGTAAGATCGGCATAGGGTGAAAGTATGCTATGCAGAAGTTTGCTGCATTATGGTATCCTTACTCATTAGTCGCAAAATGTTTATGATCCAAACTGAATCGTTCCATTAATCCTCGTAGTTTCAGTCGTTGGAATACAACTCCTATGCTGCCAACTACACTGGAGGAATCAGCTACTACATGGTCACCTCCACATAGAACTAAATACCCTCCAGAAGCTGCAACATCACGAGCAAAAGTGTACAACTTTAGGTTATGCTTTTTTGAAAAGTTTTGTAGTTTTTAGCTTATTATCTGACTCTGAACTGGTAGTCCCCCAGGCGAGTTTACCACTACAGCAAGGGCAGTTGCTTGCAAAGTACTCACTTTCTTGAGTCGATTAACAACTGATTCTGTGCTGGATGTAAAGATTATTACAGCTTTGAGGTGATAGGACCGCATACATTGACAACTGGTATGGTGGCTCCGAGATATGATTTTGCGAGTTTGCTGAACATGCCCAAGATATATATTGACTTATAATTTAAAGGTCAATAGATATAAATACTCATCTGAATCTTGTAATTCATTTAAGATAGCAGTCTTATTGAGTCAATTAACAAAATGTTAAATAATGAAAAAAACATTGCCTTAAAGATAGATAGTTGTTCTACCATTAAAATGAAAAATAGAGTTCTCTTCTCAAAAAGAATCCCTCATTTACTCAAAAATAGGATATTTAAATTTAAAGTAGCAATAAAATCAAAATGTAATAGCAGCTAAAAGTGATTAGTAAAATAAAAATATTATTGGCCATAATCGAAAAATTGAGTGCGTGTCACAACCTTAAAAAATATAAATTATCTAAAGGAGAATTTTATTTTTGATTGTAATTTAATTGCAAAGTTTCAATGTGATCTTGAAAATAGGAATTGTTTTTATAATGATAAAATGAAATTAAAAAGAGGATTATCGTTGCTGTAAATGAAATAGATTTCTAAACTGAAAAACGAAAACGTATATTATGACTATATCCATACATTGACATGTTAAAACGAACAATATCATATTGAAAGATAAGTCATGGAAAAGGAAATCTTAGACCTCAGGCGTCAGCTTGACATCTCAACCAACGAAAAAGAGTCAATTAGAACTTAATTTCAACTAAATTGCCAATTATGCTAACAGAAAGATAAAACAATTTAGGAAATGTAAAAAAATCAGAGTGAAACGTCAAAACTTTTGAAATAACAAAATGAAGAAATTCTTAAGGTCTATAATCATTTAAAATCGGAACAAGTAAGATGGGAGTCATAAATCTTTAATCTTTAAAAATAGAAGAATGTTTCTAAAACATAAAATACAATTTCAACTTCTAATATATAATAAAAAGAAGTAAAGAAGAAAAAAAGTAGTATTTATGCTGCCTACAATTATGTAATTTCCTTCTAACTTTAAATATAAGCAAAAAAATTAATTAAGAAATAAATCGAAAAAATTGAAACAGAGCATGCCTAATTTAGAAATAGAACAGAAGCAATTTTCTCTACTCTAAAAATTCAACAAGATATTATTGCTGAATATCTTGAAAAGCTTGAGAGTCTCGCTGTTCTTCTGAAGAAGAAAGAAAAGGAAATTGAATCACTAGAGTCCAGTAATCAATATTTAAGAAAATTGAATCAATCCTTAATTAATCAAAGCACTTAGCAATTTAATTCTGCTATAAGCAAAAGATCCTCTCATAAAAAGCTGTTAACAAAACCCAGCAAAGAATTGAATAGTACTACTCAAGAAGAAGGTAATTTTGAAATGTTTCCTCAAGAATCACCAAAGATAACCGCCAACAAAGATATTAAGACTTGTAATAATGAAGCTGTACTAGCATCTTTTCGATTATCCTGATTTTACATTTAAGTTTATTTGCCAATATGTTTAAATAAAAGATTCATCAATCATTTATTCAGAGAGCAATCTTTTTGCCAGCAAAAGTACCAATAGATCCCTTTTTAGCGTTCTTATCGTCTTGACTCAAAACAACAGCTGAGTTTCCTGAATTTCTTTGACCAAAGCCACCCTGGCCACCACCGAATCCACCTCGTCCACCACCAAATCCGCTGCCTCCCTGAGGTCTGTCTCTTTGAGAAGCGGCATCAAGTCTGATGGATCTTCCATCGAGATATCCTCCGTTAAGAGTATCGTAAGCCTTCTTGGCAGTATCGATATCGTAAAATTCAACATATCCGAATCCACGAGGCTGAATAAAATATAGAGTACCTTTCCAGTTTATTTGTCAGTAACAATTCTGGCTGAAGTAACCTCACCAGCTTCGGCGAAGAATCCCTTGATCGAATCGACGGTAGAGTTGTAGGAAAGACCTCCGATAAAGAGAGTGTTGGATTCTATCTTTGCGGGTTCGGTAGAAAATTGCTTAGCAGCGCCAAAGCTTCCTCCTCGTTGATTACTTCCGCCTCTGTTGTTAAAATCGTTGTTTTTCTTTCCCTGTGCTTCTTCAATTTTTATAGATCTAGTCATATGCTCGGCTCCATCGAGAGCAATGGCTTTGTTGAAGGATGACTTCTTAGAGAATTTAACGAAAGCAATTCCCTTGGATTTGCCATCATCTCTGGTGAGTAATTTAACTTGAACAACGTTTCCACATTGATCGAAGAAGTCTTTGATGTCGCTATCATAGGCATTGAAGGAGAGACCTTTCACGCATACTTCGAATTCTCCATCTTCATCTTCATCAACCATTTATGATGCCTTTGCGGCAGGCTTTTCCTCCTCTTCTTCAATCTCCTCAACAGGCTTTTTTTGTACAACAGCTTTGGGAGATTTCGCAACTGCCTTTTTAGGCTGAGGCTTTTCCTCCTCTTCTTCTTCTGAGGACTCAACCTTTTTTGCTTTTACAACTGCTTTTACTGGGGCAGCCTTTTTAGCGGGCTTGACTTATTCGGATTACTCTTATTAAGAGCTCTCTTTTTTGGCGGGCTTAGCTTTGATCACCTTTTTTGGTTGAGGCTTCTCTTCTTCAGATTATTCAGAGGATTCTACAACCTTCTTTTTGGGAACTACAGGCTTTTGTACTGGTGATTTAGCTTTAACAATTGGAGACTTCACCTTTTTAACGGGTTTTTCCTCCTCTTCTGATTCTTCATCAGATTCGGATACTTTAGCTGCCTTCTTAACAGGTAAAGGATGTTGAACAGGAGAAGCTGCCTTGGGAGTAGCCTTGGTAATCACTTTAGCTTTAGGCTTGGGAGCTTCCTAGGATTCAGATTCTTCTTCAGATTCTTCAACTTTTTTCTTGGGAACAACTGGTTTTTGAACAGGAGATTTAGCCTTAACAACTACTGCTTTTTTGGGCTTTTCTTCCTCACTTTCTTCTTCAGATGAAGATTGTTTAACAGGTTTTTGTTTTTGTGCGACAACCTTTTTCACGGGTGCAGTTTAGGTCTTAACTTGTTTGGTGGGCTTTTTCTCAACAATGGGGGTATCTTCTTCCTATGACTCCTATTTTGGTTGTTTCTTGACGATCTTTTTTTCTTCAACTTTTTGTTTTTTGGAAGTTTTAGGAGCTATAATTGGCACTGAGCTGTCAGATTCATTTTCCTAATCCTTTTATAGATAGTAGTGTACCTCAATAACTTTTGGTTTAATGTTTTTGACTTTACTCATGATTGTTGAATACCTAAGATAATTAATTATAAAGGAATATCCTATATACAAAATTTATACTAAAAGTTGAATGCAAACATAAAAGGAACAAATATCTTTTATGATCTGAATATACTCAAGCACCAAAGATTGAATCAATAGCATCCTTAATTAGTCATTATTCCATTTTTTAACATTTTCAACTATATAATATTAAAATTGCATCGAGCTTCAAAACATATTTTTATATCATTTTGAGGAGCAACACGATAAAAGAAAATTAATGTTGCTATTTTTAAATTATCTTATAAAACTATTTAATACTTAAAATGACAGAGTTTATTGTTCAGTACGAGAACAACAAATAAACCATCTTCTATGAAGGTAGCTTTTAGTAATTTATTGAGGAAGTCAAAGAAGCTTTTCAGCAGCTCAATGATTCATAATTTCATTTTTTTTACAAGGATGAAGATGGAGATGAAATTGACATCGAAGGATAAAAAGATATTTAATATTTTATATCATAAAAGTATAGCGAACCAATACTGCTAACTGTTAAATAAGAGGTTAAGTATTAGGAAAATTCAGATGAAAGCGTGTCAGATAAAAAAGAAAATTCAGATGAAAGCGTGTCAGATAAAAAAGAATCATTGAAATCATCGTCAAGCTCATCGGAAGAATAGGAAGAAGAAATGGTTTCATAAAAATAATCTTCTTAATAAAATTTAAATTGTGCGGAAGTCAACAATTCAAAAAAAGTAATTATTGCATCTAAATTACACCAAGATCATTAATAGTCTGAAGAAATCAATGAATATATTGAAATTCCAGCAGAAGCAGACGGAGAGGAGTAATAAAAAGAAGATATAAATGAAGAAAATTAAAATGACAAATCAGGGGATGAATTAGAAGATCATTCAAAGAAAGAATAAGAGAAGTAATAAGAAGACAATTCAGAGAAAAGCTAAGTCAAGTCATAACATTCAGAAGAAGAAGAATAAGTCAAATTATATGAACACCATTCAAAAGAAGAAGAAAAAATATAATCATCTAACCATTCAGACGAAGAAAAAATATCGTCACAAGACCATTCAGAAGAATAAATGGAGTCAAAAGAAGATAATTCAGATGAAGGATCAGTGAAGTCTTAAGAAGAACATTTTGATAAAAAATAAGTGGAGCAATATTCAAAAATAAATGAAGACCATGAATAGCATTAAGAAAATCAAGAATATGGTTATTAAGAGCGAGAATAAATAGATGAACCAGAATATATAAATAAAAAAGATGAGAATTAAGCGAAAGGATACGTACAATAATAAGAAAGCATGCATAAATAAAATGACTTTTCGGATAAAAAATAAGGACAACAATAAGGAGATATAAATGAAATGCATGAATAACATGAAGCACATGAACATTAATTCTCATCTAAAGAAAATTAATATCAACAACAATAGAAATATAGACAATAAATCTTAGAAAAACCCTAAAATCATTAATCAATCGAAAATTAACATCCTCATTATTAGTTTTACTAACATAGTTAAACCGGTATAAATGTTGTCATTTAGATCATTCCAATTATTAAAAAGTTAATCAAACAAATTCACCATCACTTGATCCCATTAACAACATAAGCACTTAAGATTACATACAAATCCCTCGTCACCTGTATATTTTCTTTTTGCGTCAAATAGATGCCCTTAGCAAAACAGTTTTAGAGCTCACCTAAAAAACATCAAATTTGAGAGCAAGTGTAACTGATTTAACCCTTATTAGAGGAAACGCCAATTCCAATGTTAGTACTATTCACAACAATAATAAACTGATTAATGAAAATGAACTAGCTTAAATAAATGATGGATCTGAATGCAACGCCTGCAAGGTGAGACATGCAGATGTTA
>Ga0302186_10000452_pt1 | contig 36675 bp, 19 predicted proteins | sample II_Bog_E1_2_FD_198782 | JGI IMG/M metagenome (GOLD analysis project Ga0302186, IMG submission 198782) | Peat permafrost microbial communities from Stordalen Mire near Abisko, Sweden - II_Bog_E1_1 | ecosystem: Environmental > Terrestrial > Soil > Wetlands > Peat | place: Sweden: Abisko... | reverse complement strand
ACCCCAACCCCAAGAAATTTATTATAAATACATACATACTTTTTACCATAATTATTTATGGTAAAAAAAGGATCGATAAATACATACATACTTTTTACCATAATTATTTATATATATTACGATCCATATGAAATGAGCATTCATTGTCGTAAAATGAGGATTCATTTTTCCTATTTTTATATTTCGATTACTTTTTCATGACTATTTTTTAATTGTCCATTCAGTTGTATTGTCATAATATTTTAATTTATCAATCATACTCTTTCACTACTACTTTTTATTTGTTTTCCAAATCATTTTTGCTTTAAATTTTTACTTGCGAACCATTCTTCTTTTCCAGAAAGAAATTATCTGTTTCAACCGCTATATTAATCTATTGTCTTATGTCAGACGTTTACCAGCATGAGAATATACTATCATTTATTTATGACCTGTGGGAATTTGTACCCTTTATAACAAGTAAAATGGAAGTAAAACCTCGACAGAAGAAATTACAATTTAAACCTATCTTGCTGAAAGTGAATTTTAAGTTTAGTCTATGAGACGCTCCTGTTGACAGTATATTTGTAATCAAACAATTTCGAAGACGTAGCTCCATTATAGCATTATTCAGATAAATAATCATTTACAAACATTACTTTACAAGTTATTCTGCCAAAAAGTAGATTCAAAAATTGATATAGCAGATCTTTTAAATACTTATTCGCTTTCTAATTGAATTAAATTTAAATATGTTAACATAATAATTAGCAATAAATGGATAATCGCTCAATTAAGAATCGCTTATATCAAACAAATATCAACAAATCTCCAAAGCATCAATTTCTCCTTGAAGAAGATACCTTAGCTCCAGTTCTCAAACCAAAAAAATTGCAAGAAGGATTAAGTCCCACAAATGCTAAAATTAATCCAATGTTTCGATCTGGCAAGCTTACCTTAAATTCTGCCGCCTCGCCTGAAGCAATCAAAAAAATTCCAAAATAAGTTCCCCAGTAAAAGTTATCAAGAGAGGCCAAATCTATTCTCGAGGATGGAAAAAATAGGTTACGAACTAATCTCAAGCCTCATGACATTTTTCAGCTCTACGATAATTTTCCGGAAATGCTATAAGATTTCTTCTATTTAAATCGAGTGAGCCATCCCTATGATTATCAGATTGTAACTTATACACAGAGAAATTCTGCATAGTATATGACCATCAGTAGTCAAGGAGTCACCCTTTATCATGATAAAGAAGCTTAATTTTTAACAAAAGAAGAATGGTTAGTAGATTAAAAGAGATACTATGCTTTGCAAAAAATATATTTCTTTAAACAATATAAATTGTGTAAGAATTTTAGAATTTGGAAAAATAGAATGCGAAGGCATTACATGAGGGAAATGTCCGGAATACTTAACGAAAATCTTTTTCTTACTTTTAAATTTCCTAGAAATTGTTTACTTTAAGTCAAATCCTTGACAAATAGTCTTAAGGACTCACTATATTTTTTTCCTTTTGATAATATGGAGAAACTGAGTCCTGGTGAATTTTTAATGATGGTCGACGAATATAGAGAAAAAACTTTGTTAAAGGGCATTAAATAAACGACTAATTTAATAACTCAAATTTTATAGTGTGCAGTAACGGAGTAAATTAACAAATTTAAACAATAAAACAATATTAAGATTGAGGAAGTCAACGAAAAGCATTCTACAAACAAATAGGGATACATTTACTCACAAGAGGCAATTCTTCGGAAACAATATAAAAGGGTCTATAAGCTTATCAAATTAGCAGATAGTATTTTACAGGAGTCTAAAGTCGAAATGGTCCTAAGATGCTTACAACAACTGATTGATAAGATCAAAGAACTGCAGATTGAAGACAAAGATCCCTGGATTACTTGTACCGCTACTATATAATAAAATGGCTCTATTCACTGGCAACCAGACTGTCCTTCCCTTTGTGAACTCTTTCTCAAATCCATACAAAAAAATATTCAAAATTTGAATGAGCAAAACTAAAAGATAATCAACAATCCTTGCTTTAGTAAATATCGACTGACAGATGGATAGATGAAAATTGAGGAAAGCAAAAATAGCTTTAAGATTATGATTGAATAATCTCCCAATTATTACAATCTATTGTCAGAAATATAACAAGGCTTAATTCAAGAATTCAAGTCAACTGAAAAATAGGAGTTTTCCCTTCAAAAGTTTATCTAAATATACATGAGACACAAGCAGCTGGAAACAATGAGTAAAATTTTTTATGACAACAATGGGGTTTAACTTTGCAATTATGTCGACCAATGGAAAAAAGATTAAAAGGATATGTATGAACTGTCTTAAGATAAAAAAGGAAAGCTTCTTCTGTATAATTATACAGATTTAAGGAAGAAAATCATTAATAGTCCCCGGCAGACTTTAAACTCTTTCTTCTCCATGCTGCCTGAATAGACATCGACACGTTGTAGGGATCTCATTCATGAATCAAAAGCATTGCTAGAAGGAATTAGTATTTATCCAACTGAAATTGTTAGCTTTGCTAAATTCAATAAAGCTGTGAAGCAGGCGGCTTAAAGATTAGATGATATTAGAAGTGCTGGATCTGAAATTTGTTTACTAATTGATTTAATGTCCAAAAATAAATTAAGCAATGTTTAAATTTACAATACTAGGAAAATAGAAGCTCTCAATTCAGTTAATGCGCTCAAAAGTAAAGTTGACTAATCCTAAGCCAAAGAAAACGAAAGCCTCAGCAAATTCAAGAAAGACAACTAATGTGAGATTATTAAAATCAAAGCTATTGTCAAAGATTTAAGTTCTAAATTCAATACCATTTAGTTTAATCAAACAAAAGCCACTGCCAGATAAATGAAGGAAATACTCACTAAAATTCGAGAAATCCTTCCTTCCATCAATAGTCTTGAAGCTCAATCTCGTAAAATCCAATAGATTTAAATTGAACTCAGTTTAATACAAACTGACTTTTCGTCGGTTCATCAGCTTTATGAAAACGCCAAAATTGTCAACGATATCTGGACATGTCGTGATGATTGGAAGACTCTCCTTGTGAATCTTTATCACAAGCATTATTGTGAAGTGGATTGTCTATAGCTGAGACAAAAATGGTAATAATTTTCTAACCAAATTAACAGTCTAATGAAAATCCTTCCTGAAAATGATATTCTTAAAAATTTGATTCAGTAGCTAAGTGAAGTTGAAATTTTAGTGGATACAATTGCAGCTCTTCGGAGTCCGAACTTGGAATAAAAATCTTGGAAATAAATATCAGAGTATTTAGGATATGAATTGGGATTATAGAATGAAGGTGAGCTTCCCTTTAGCAATATAAAGAATGCCGCCTATACTGTAAAATGGCTTTTGTAAATTAATATTCCGATATATAAATAAAAGATATAATTTATCGTTCGAAAGTCCTAAAAATAGAAAGAACTTATTGTTCATCTTTCATAATATAAGAATTACATAAATAATTTAGCGTTTGAGATTGTGCCCAAGAAAAGGGAAGTCTATACCTTTGCTGAAAACAGATAAGCTCAATTAAAAATTCATCAAAATATTGCTCACCTCTATGCCATGCTTGATAATCAATACTCTCAATCAATAAAAAACTAGGCGGAATCTCTTATTCGCCACTATGAATACGTTTAAGAAATAATGAAAGCAGTTCTTTAATATGGGTATGTTTGGAATAAATACGAAACATTTTTTGATAGTAACTCGGGCTCCTTGAAACTTCTTGCAAAAGAAAGTAAATAATTTAGTAATTGGTAAACTCAATGGAAGAAAATCATTAAAAACATTATCACTGATAGCATGCTTTTTTACAAAAAAGTTTGTGATTAAACAACAGGAATCAACTCCAGTCGCAGCACCATTAAACAGATTGCTAAAGTCAATGCCACCATTGATCAAGTTAAAAAGGGGCTTGATTAATATCTGGAGAAGAAAAGACTCACGTTCCCGAGGTATTATTTCTTGACTGATTAACAGCTGCTGCAAATGTTTGCGAAAATTGATCCTCATGAGCCGATATGCGCTTGCTTTGTGCCTATTCTTTATCAAAATATTCAACAAATCGTCTATAAAGAAGATACTAAGGATACACTTTTAGGAATAATTAGCAAAGAGGGTGAGGAATTCACTCTTAAAAATGTGAATTTCAAACTTCAATCTGAGATGGAGGATATATTCAAGTTGACAGAAGAGCAAATCAAAAAAAGAATCAACTATCTTATTAAAAATGTATTCATGAAATATACTGATGAAGAAGTAACGAGGGAGAGAATGATTATGGACAATAATGCCCAAGTTGTGCTGGCTATTGACTTAATCGCTTGGGTAAGGCTGGCATAATAAACATATCTCTGCACTGAACCTATTGGTGATTTATACGATTGGATCGAAATTCAAGAGGATCAAATTAAAGAATTAGTGACCCTACTTTCAAATAATAATGTTGTATATATTCAGTATAAGTTGATGCAACTGATGAGTCAATCTGTTTACTTACGATAAAAAACATAATATCTGCTGAAAGAAGGTATTGCATGCACGGATTGTTATGAATGGGAAAGGGTGCCTAAACTTTGCATGGCCAACAGCAACTCAGATATTTATCTCAAGCAACTGAGCAATAAGCTCAATTATTGCTACTAGTTTTTAGGAAATAAAGCAGTTTCATTTATCTTGCCAGAAACAGAACGATCTTGGATTAACATTTCTCAAGCTATCACCTCCAGAGAAATCATCACTTTTAATAATGGCGAGGGAGGAAAGATATAAACTATTAAATAGTTGGCTTATCTCATTGCTCAGGATGTTTAACAAGTTCAGCTCGGAGAAAAATATAATTTTAAGATGGTTTAAAGATATTTTAGCGGTGCACTTTTTACTGGAAACTGGATCACCTTTAACAATCCTCAAACACCTGAAATGCTTGTTTTTTTAGCCAATCAAATCTCCCATGTTCGAAAAGCTCTTTTGGAATCTAATCAAATAACTAACACCAAAACTGCTCTCACCTTGAACCCAAATGTAGCATTCTTCTTTTCTCTGCCTCCTCACCAATGTTGCAATTTGGGTTATTTACTGAATCCTCTGATCCATCGGAATATTTCATTGGTCAAACCAAATCAATCTAAAATATTGGAAATAACTTGCAAATGCAAAGGATATGAAAGTGAGCTGGGAGTTAAGACTGTGACTGTTTGCTAAATGATAAGAGATTGCTGTTAAGTAAGTAATGGTTAGGTGTTCGGCAGATAATTTTTGTTGTCGGTACTATAGTAAGCAAATCGTATAGTTCCTCAGTATGATTGGGTAAAATCGCTGAAATCTAAACAATACTATTAGTACATCATCTGTGAGGCATTAGATATATTATTGCAGCCTCTGCTGAAGAAAGAGGATATTAAAATTTATGAAATGCTAAAAAATAGTATCGTTCCCGACTATTAAAAGATGAAGTTAAAAAAGAGTATTTCGCACCGCAATTAAGATTGTACTGCAATCAATAAATTCTTAGATGATAGCCAACTTTCTTTTCTTAAAAAGCATTAATTTACTGAACAGATTAATATATTATCTAAATGTCTCACAACGAGCAATATTGGAGTCATTGTGTATGGATAGCCACTCACTGGTAAAAGTACTTTGATTGATTTGACAGCAAGTCTGCTGCAATCTTCCTCTGATCTTAAAATTAAGCAACATAAAATTTATCATAATGCTTACAGGAGATAAGATATATTTAGCTCAGATAAAAATGCAGCCATATTCCCGCAATGCCTAAGCGATATAAGCACCATCAATTGGGTAATTTTCGATGGATAAGTGTTTCCTGACTACATTGACCTGTTTGGAAGGGCTGCCGATAAATATATTGTCCCTCAAATTGGCACTATCATCTCAGATTATAAAATAAAATTTATTCTGTAAACATATGATATTTCTAAAATTTGCCCTTCGATTATGGGCAATCACTCCCTGATATACATGGGAGATCTATTATCTGCTGAAATAATCGTTCGAAAGACATTCATAAAGCTGCAAAAAAGGAGTTTGCTCATAAACCTTCAGCCATAAACCGTGTAGTGGATCATAGTTGGATTGATTAATGCTCTATCTAAACTATAAATAAAAGGCACTTTTAAAAATAAAATAATTAATTTTGTTTGCCCCATCAGCAACTGGGAAATCACTCATCGATGCTGCAGACTTGTAGAAGCAATTTTCATTATGAATTGGTAGAGTATTCGGGAAAAGGAAAAGACAATGCGAAAGTTAATTGACCGTTTTGTATCTTGGATCCTCTACTGGAGTTTGGAAGCAATTGTTCTTCTTTAAGATGAGTCTAAACTTTAAAAGTTTATCATTTAGATTTGCAAATCAGAGACTACCGAAGAGTATGCAAAATGCATAATTTATCCGGGATGCGGCCTCTAAGTTCAGCAAGTCAATGGATTGAGAACTCAGAGCAGTTTAGGAATTCCTGAAAAGGGAATAATCACCAATTTATTGAGAACAGACTTAATTCCTGAAACAGATTCTCAGAAAGGCAATAAATTTTATGAATAAATTGTTATTTCAGAGCCACAACTGATACGCGTGAACTATAATTAATCGAATAAATTCAATTATGTTGCTCAGTTATCAAATTACACCGATACGCCAATAATGCTATTGGGAGCCCCAAACACTGGTAAGAAATCAATAATTGAACTATATGCCAAGAACATGAGAAACAAATCACAGTTTTATTCAATTCGGTATTTAAATCGCCAAAATTTAACTACTCAAATCGAACATCCCTTCAGAAAAATGGTGGGCCTTGATGGGCTTGTGATGAAATCCATGATGGCTAGCAAAAAACTTATAATCAGCATTGAAGATGTTTTCCTTAATTATTAACATCGAAGCACTATAGAATTAATGAGAATCATCGTCAACTAAAAAGGTTACCACAACAGGCAGGGGCTATGGGTCAAACTTACCAATTGCTCCTTCGCCTTAATCATCAATAAGCTTGGTTCGACCCCTGATAGCGCTAGACTGTTGCCAAAAATGTCGATTTTCCAAACTAGCAGCAATTCTATTTAAAAGCTTCAATCCATATTTTCGCCTTATCTCAAAAATTGGTGTGCTTTCAATGGAATGAACGGATAAGTATAGAGAATTTTTAGCAGCTAAAGTGGTGATACCCTCCTCGAGGCAACTTTATCAATCTATAAACTTTTTGATTAAATCTATAAAAACAATGATGAAAAGAGTTCTCTCGAGAGTTTATTAATTCGACCTCGAATTGGAGACATAAGTAAGGTGCTTGGATATATCTGTCGGACTCCAGAAGCTAATCACTACAATATTATGTACTATTATGAGCTGTGGGTACATGAGGTAGTCAGAGTTTTTGGTGATCGAGTGGTGACTCCCAAATACAAGGACTTGTTATATAAATAAATCAAAAAATAAGCACTGGTGAAATTTAAATAAAATTTTACTCTCAATGACGAGACAATGTTTGCCTTTACTAGTTTGGGTATTGAAAATGAAAACTGTTATATTCGAATTGAGGACCCGTCATTTCTCCACTCTTATATAAGTACTCTACTTGAAGGAGACCAAATTCCTCTTCCCCTCAAGTATCTCTTCAATGAGTTGTTGGAATATCTACTTAGGATATATCGAATCATTGCAATTGAGGGATCTCATTTACTATTGTTATGCCATAACGCTGCAACAGCTGATTACTTGGTCCAGCTTGCATGTCATGTGGGACAAAACGATTTTTATAAATTGAATGGGCAGCTTGTTTCCTTATAAAAGCATATTGAGCCCACTTTGTACTATAAGGATAATACATGTCTCATTTAACGCGTTGAAAAGTTAACCGTTGAAGCCACTTATCAACTTGCTTGCTTATTAAACGGAAATATTTACGATTTTGGGCTAAAAGGAGAAATGCGAGAGAAGATTAAGGCGAGCCTCAGCAAAAAATAAAAACCAGAAATATAAAAAAAATAATCGAAAATGTTTGGCAAATCCAAAACGGAAGTTAAGGTGTAACAAAAAGAGGAAGACATTGAGGTCATGATGGCTTAGCAATTTATGAATTATGCTCACTTGATTCTTCAAGTTCAGCCCCTTGCTCCAGAACTTAGAGCATTTCTCGCCAAGCAAGGAGATATTGTGGGAAAACTTCATTTTTGTTGGCTTAATATGCCCCAATAATCAACTATTAAAGTTGCCAAGCAGATATTGACATTTGATCAAGAAATGAATGAAATTGTTGTGGAAGGACATAGTGATGAAAAACTCATTGAAAAGGTACGTCAGATTTATGCCTCCCTTGTTCGTTAGGATCAATATTTTAACGACTTCCTGACCATTTCAGAGTTAGTGAAAAACTAAACTGCTCGAGTGGGTAGTACCTACAGTTCAAGGGAAAAGGAATTAAAGCAAGGAAGATAATATATGATAAAAGTGAAGAATCTAATAAACGAAAAGGATTAAATGATGCGCTGCCTTCAATAGGAACTATAATAAGTAAATGCCTCCTTGGACCAAAAGTGCAGAGATCTCGAGGAAATCAATAATAGAATAGGAGAATGCCAAATGAATGGTGAAGAAGGTAGTAACCAGGCACTTTCAGATATGAAAGTTCATCGAGAAGAGATTGAGATCGACTTGAAGGTTGTTAGGGAAAGAAAAGATCGGTTAGAGCCCTAGAAGAAAAAGATATTGAAAAGTATTAAAATAGCCAATGACTACCTCGATATCTTCAGTAATTCTTCCCATCAATTCGATTCGTAAATTGAGTCTATCAACCACAAATCTGGCGTAATCCAGGATAAACTTGTAATAATTTGGTCAGCTGTTTCCTATCTTGCCAAAATTCCGACTAACTTATGGATGAATATAATAAATCAATGGATAGAAAGCTTAAATTGTAAGATAGAGCCTCTGAGTCGTATTGACTAACTACTGGACATGATGTAAGAAATAAGGCCTCTTTCTTTAATTAGATGGGATGTATTTAATGCTGAGGTCAGGATTAAAGTATAAGCACTCATAATGCTGCTGCAGAACTATGATGAGACCGTTATTTATGGCAATTTTATAAAATTGTATGATCCCAAAGGAATATTCACTATGGTGCTGGAGCATATGAATAACTAAGCAAACTCTTCTTACGTTTTGCTAAAAAGGTTTCCTGAATTCAATCGGGAAATGAGGAGCGAAATTGAATCCCTATGCAAAATAAAAAACGGTCTGATCTTAATCGAAGACAGCAAGGATATCGATTAGTTGCAACTGTATCTTTTGGATAAAAAGATGGGTAATTACTTTAACAAGATTATAATTTTGTGCAACAAATAGTAGGCCACCTTAACAATTTAATGCTCGATCGAGCAGTTAAATCTGTCTCTGTATGATTTTATGCTTAAACAATCAAATCCGGGAATGCACCAGTAAAAAGCGGCACTTTTCCAATAAATAGTGAAGGAAAAGAAGAAGAGGGATGAGAATTAATAATATTTCTACAAAGCTTGTGCAAGTATTAACATATAAACTGAAACTTATACGGAATAACTCAACAGATATAAAAGTATTCTACACTCCATTGATAAAACACTAGCAGATTTACAGGAACAAATCAAATCCAAAAAATACATAGAACTACCTGAATTTGAAATGGCTGCAGCGATCTTGAAATCTCTTGGGTCATTATGGATCAAGGATGAAGATAGTATTACCTTTAAGCATCTAGGCTATGTCTATCATCAAGCCATTTATCTGAAGAATGGAAGTGAATGCGAGAATATGACTTTATAAGAAAAGGGCTCATAGTTATAAAAAACGGTGGCTGTTAACTTGGGCTTAAGAGACGATATAGACCTTTCTACCTATCTAAAATATAATAAAAAATGGGACAAGAAGATTAAACTATTTGCAATTAAACCAATCAAACCAATTTTATAAATGCTTTAGCTTCAAAAGGAGTATCGCCCTCTTAATTTGTTAACAACTGTTGGACTCATCGGTCACATAAACTAGCATATTGAAGTGTACAAAATATTATATAATTATATTCCAGATCTTCATAGTAACATCATTAATGAATTGATTGATCGATTTTATGCTGAGACTGAGGAAAATAAATGCCCGTCTCTGATTATTATGGCTGATCTATGTCAGCTTAAGGCCTTAGAGTCATCAAAGATAAGCATCATTCCAATTTAAATGATCTTGAAATAAAAGGAAGAGGATATTAAAATAGTTTAAACAGAGAGTAGAGTGAGAGGATTATAAAATTTAAGAAAATATCTAGTATAAGTGGGTTCCAATGCTGAACATGACAACTTAATTGTGACATATATCTAAAAAAATTGTGAAACTGCCAGAAATCAAGATTAATTAGTCAAATTAGTGATTGATTTTATACCTACCTATTCTGAGAATGCCATCAATTTCTTACTAAATGCTAGCTTAGATTTATCGTCTCTGCTTTTAAAAGTTAAAATGAAAAAAGAGAGCAGAGAAAGAAAAACTATCCAACTAAAAAACATTGACATTAATATCATAAAAGAGGAACTGCCGTTTTTGTTTAACTTTTCAGATTTCGCTGCATCCAAAGATCCCTTCGCCTTATAGCTTATTGCTGAATGCGGTCATTTCAACAAAAAACTGAAAGATATTAAAGATAAACTCAAGGAAACCCAGTTCGAATGGGAATAGGCCTAAAGAGTCTAAACTCTACCCGACGATGATTAAATTTTTACTCTTAATCAAGAATACATGGTGCTGAAGAAGAATTTAGTAAAACTACATATCTTGTCTGCAACGTCCAACAACTCAAAAGTCACATCCCACAAAACACTTTCGACGACCAACCTTACTTTTCAAAATGTTTTACGATTGTCTCATCAGTTAGTTACTCCGAAAATGCTCAGCATTATGAAATGCAAAGCTTCAAAGAAATATAAAGTTGGGCTTTCAAGTATCAGTCTAATTTGGAAAATATGTAGCAGCAACTTTAACTTTTAGGAATCATTCACATCTGCAGATCTCTGCGTTATTGTGGAGGGCAAATTGCGTCAAGCAAGCTATCTTCTATTAAATTGGAGTCGGCGAGAGGAAGTGGAGAAAAAAATAAACATTATTGTGTACCCTGTTGAAAGTAGCCACGACATGAAGAATAACAGCCAATGGATGTATATTCCCATCCAAAATGGATCAGATGTCGTGGGAAATCTAGAAATAGCCAGAAGTGAACTGAGTTCAGAATATGTGAATGGGCTGGAGCATTCCTTTATTATTCTCGAAGGAGTAGAAGAATGATCGAATTTTTATCTTAGTTATCATTAACTAAATATTAAATATATTATTTATATGAATATGATTTGGAGATATGATGATGAGATCATTCTTTGGAAAGGTGAATAGGAGTTTACTTCTCGAGATCTAGTGATGCTTCTACCACAGCATTTGATGATGCGTATCCATTCAAACTATCCCAGTGGGAATCCCAAAACATTAATCCTGCCAAGGTATAATTCTGAGTCGGCATCCATTGAATAAAGTCCTTGATGGTGGCAGCTGGAACATAATATCCAGCATTACCAGCACTTGTGCTCGCAATCAGTCCAATAACCAATTTTGATTCTGGAACTCCGCTGAAATTGGGAATTTTTGTGCACCAATTGCAGAAAGTAGCTGAAGGCTGATTTCTCCAATTAACATAGACATCCTGAATATAGGCTAAAGTTCCTGCAGCTTCTTAGTACCAGTTGTTGTAAGCCTGAACCATGACTAAATCAATGTCAGCGATCGTTGTATTAATGATGGGAACCCAATAATTCCATGAATTCCAAGCTCCAGGAGTATAGGTAGAACCAGTATAAACGCCCACGCATTCTGGAGCAATAGTTAGATATTTGCCACCAATAGCAGCCTTTAGAGTGTGAATCCAAGAAGCTACAATAGTTGGATCAGTGTTATAGTACTCAATATCCAGGTCAATACCATCAAAGTTGAATTTAGATACAAGATTTGCTATTGAAGTTGTGCCTAGCTGCATTGATGTTGAAGTTGCGAAAAGATAAGCCCACATAGCATTAGCACCACCAATCGAAAGAAGAACTTTTTTACCTTGAGATTGCCATTTAGTTACTAGTGCAGTGGGATGGTTTGGTTCATCGACCACGACTGTTCCATCAGTGTTAATGTCAGCAAATGCCAATACTATGATACTTGCACTGGTGTGAGTATCATCAGTCGTAGATTGACCACAATAGTCGCCTCCATACCCACAGTAATACTGGATCAAGGGAACAGGGCAAACTAAGGTTAGCACTGCTAAGGCAAGCAAAAGTTGCTTCATGAGATAGGTATATAATCAAGTATGATAACATCAGGATTAATGGTGAAAAATAAAAATAAAAGATGTTAAATTATTCTCGAAGGCAAATGCGTAATTATAGAATGCCACGAGAGGAGTATGCTTAAGGATATATAAAAATTGAAAATGAGTGTTTTTATTTTGATGGTGAGTTTTTCAACCAACATCGAAAACCTTAATAATAAATAAAATTTATACAAGATTAATAAGAAAGTGATTATTCCTGAAATGAAATTGAGATGCTCTAGTCGAATAAATTAATATGATGTTTGCCCTCATATATACTAAATCAAAGTCCTAAATGATTGATAAAATTAATTTTATAGAGGAGTAAACAATCACTCTAATTTTGATTTAAATTTCCATAAGAAAAAGAAGCCTGCAATTCTATATCCGATGCCCAGGGCTGCTAACAGTCCAACGGACAACCAAATTCCCGTGTTTAAATTAAGTTAGGCGACAGGTGAACTTGAATTATAGAGTATTTAATTTTGAATCAAAGCCGCGAAGGTGTACTTTATAGGAGAAATATATTGAATCCATCCAATCCAGTTTGGAATATTTGCTAGGTTTTTGAACATTCCCGAGAAAACAATAAAGATGAAGATAAACATGGGCATTATGGTTCCAACTCCCTTTGCGTCTTTGGACAAGCTTCCAATCAATAGTCCTAATGAGCCGCCAATGAAACTTATCAAATATAAAATAAGATAGAAGGTGAAAAACTGCTCAGAAGTAGAGCTGAGGCCCACCATCCAATAGAATATCAGCGATTGAATAATAGGAAAGATTAAAGAATAGGGCAACTAGATTAAATTACGACTAATAAAATATGCACCCACTCCATACAATTTAGCACCTTGCTCTTTTAGAAAGACATCACGTTAGAGTGGGAATACGATTGCTACTGGTCCCATGGCAAGCATCAGCGAATTAGCGCCTAAAAATAGACTGAAACCAAGTAGTCCCTGCCAACCTGAAAGCGATAGGTAATTTTTCCCTACCCCAAAAAATACACCACCCCCATATATGGCCATAAATATAGTTTGAAGAAAGCGTGCTTTGATGAGAAGCGGATTTCTGACAATGTTAGTATAGTCTCGATGAATAAGGGTTTTATAGACAGTGATAGCTGAAACTTCTACAATTCTCTTTTTGACTGGCGTCTTTCTGCGGTCATCTATTTGTTTCTGGATCGATTCCTAGAAATTTAAAGTATATTTTTGGTGATATACTGGATATCTCTCCCTATTTTGTTAATTTTATTGATGTATCACTGACATGAAGTAGTCTGGGGGGTTGCTGAACTCTGGACATCTAAGGCAGAATTGCTATGAGAAGTAGCTGATAGTTTACGAACTAGGGCCCTGATATATCAGACCACCCTCGACCATTAATATTAATCTGTCAAATAGAGAAAATGTCTCTGAATTAGGCTGATGGATGGTCATCAAGACAGTTTTTCGGAATTAATTAGCCAGTTTTTTAAGATAACGCACTATGATAAAGGAAGTGAGTGAATCGAGACCGGATGTTGGTTCATCAAGCATTATCACTTGAGGATCACTAATAAGTTCGAAAGCAATTGAAGTTCTCTTTCTTTCACCACCGGAAATCCCTTTGACTAGAGCTCCACCAACCAGCACATCCATACACTTATCCAGCTTTAATTATTGACATAAATGATCAATGCGATTTTTTTGAACTTCAGAAGATTGACTTAGTTTTAAATTGGCCGCAAACTATAAGGTTTAGCGTACTGTGAGAGTTTGCATCAAAACATCTTGTTGCATCACATAGTTACCAAAGTCTCCAAAATCTTAGAAGGAGTATTTATCATTATTGGCGTAAACTGTTCCAGAAAGATTCTAAGAAGGAACTCTGCAAGCAAGAACATTGAGAAGTGTGGTTTTTCCAGCCCCTGAAGCTCCCATAATTGCAGTAACCTCTCCAGCTGGAATCATTCCAGACACATTGTTGAGAATTATTCGAGACGTAGATTCACTTTGACAAGGAAGCCCAAGCCCAATCTGTTTTTAAACGTTAACAGTATATGTGAGGTTTTGAAAAGAAATATCAACTAAGGGTCGTTCTTGAGTAGAATTCATGACTGTTTATAATAGATAAAAATTTGATGTAAAATTCTATACTAATTTTCTGATGTAATTTAATTAGCACTTAATAAAAATAACAGCAATCAAATAAAATTATAATTCCCGATCTAATCTGAAAGGGAAATGCTTGCATGCAGGAGCAATGTGCAAGTTTATTGACCACTTTCAGAGTATTGTTTTGAATGATCTAACATTATTTGCCTTGATTATAAAATATTTAATAGTATAATTATATATTTTAATTTATCATTGTCATTAGGCTATTCTTACTGCAACTCCATCCCTTTACGACGCGCTAAGATTAGCTCTGCAAATCGGGCAATTTAACTTTTTTACTCCCCACTAATCAATGCATTCCTTATGGAAAAGATGTTTGCAGGGAGTAACTCGAATCAATGAATTTTCAACGCTCAACAGGCAGATCATGCATTCATTTTCATCATTCGGATAGTTCTTTGCCTAGAAATGACTAGCTGGCATAATAGTTTAGAAGTGCGAAATGTTATTCAAGGGATGAGAAGACCGATTTAATATTTGGCCTCTTTGACGACGATGAATCATCTTGAATAATACGAACGATATGATGCATACCAACAAACAAGAAACAGAGAAAACGGCTAAAAACTATTTTACATTTACGAATGATTGCATTTGATAAAGTTCATGCTTGATTAAACTTAATTTAATTCCGCTCTCATATCCTTTTTGGTTTACACTAGAATTTTTGGATGATTGGACAATGCCTTCCGAAATGGACTTGATTCGTAAAACAAGCTTCGAAAAGTCTCCATTGGATTGTTTTCTAAAGGCAAGGACCATTAATTTTATTGGAAGGCATTGATTGCTTTCAGTTGATAACGAAAATAAATTAACTTACGGAGGACTTTCTGATATGGATCCGTCATCGTTTTCGTATTCAATGAAAGTCTGATAGATAGTTCTATCTGATGATTTAAGAGAGCAGAGCATAAACTAAACGTAGTATAGGGTAGTGGCATTAAAAGAGATATAAAAATATGAGTATTCTTATGTGATGTTGGCCATAATCGGAGTTTAAGTGAGCTAAAGTGCTTTTGTCTCGCAATAATGACCCAGGAAATTATGATTGCATAAGCATGAGCTATCTTTCGTCTCATCAGTGCACTAACCTTCATTTTGGCAGTGACAGCCCTCAAGTTATTGAAACAATTGAGATTGACACAGAGCAAGCAGTGAAACCATAATGGCTAAACGCCAAACTTTAAGCATTAGTTATTTTAATAATGTAATTAAATTATAATTCTTCCCGTTCGACCCATGAATACTCCAATCAAATGATTTGGGAGATGCCAAATCAATTTTTTATCAATTGTTAATTAAATTGATTCATATAATTGACAAATTCTGTTAGGATCATATCCTCAATAATAATACAGCAGCATCATATCATTAATGCGATCTTGCCAAACACAGGTTCAAAAATTAAAAAATCGCTTGAACATATTCTAGTAAATTCATATTTAGGTTTGAAATAAAATAATACTATCTTAACTTATTTCTACTGATAGTCTCGCAGCAGCAAATTTAACTTGGCTTTTGGTAAACTTTTCCTTTTTATTTTATATTTAATGAGAATACTTTACTTTGTTGACTTGGCCAATGAAGATATAATCTTCTCAATAAATTTTTATGAAAGATTTATAGCTGTGAGACTATTGAACAATAATTTATATAAGAATGATCGATGCAATTTTATTGTGATTGATGTGTTATAATAATCTATGCTACTTGGTCAATTTAGCATCTTTAAATATAAAATTATATAAAGGAAATGCTTCCTTTCCTTTGATTTCGAGGGTATGTCCACCAAATATGCTTCTGTATCTTTTTTACAGCTTTCTTAAATCTTTTTTTTATTTTTTCTGATGAATGTTTTCATGAATCTAAATACCCTTCCCTCAAATCGAAACCAAAACCAAAATCACCTCTTTTTGGGCTTATTGAAATTTTACCCTTTTTAATCCTTGCAGTTATATTAAATTATGGCTATGCATAAATTTTTTTTATATTAGATTTTATCATCTTTCAGCGAATTAAGAAAATTAATGGGAATAAACAACAAGAACAGGATGATTAGACTTATGTTTTAGATATCATGGACAGCTCTAAAACAAATTAATCTCCGTTTAGGTTAATCATCGAGATTTTAACACTTGAAAATATTAAAGAAGAAAAGTTGAAAAGATCATTAAGATAAAAATCATGCTTTTAGTAATGTAAACTCAGTATTCAGTTAAGTCTTAGCTTAAAATACTCTTTTAAGTTCCAGTTGTAAGCTCCTATATGCTTGTTCTGTCTCCTTTTTAAAATACTGAAAATTCCTCAAAAATTGGGAGATTCGCAAAAATGTCATATAATTCAACTATCTGCTTACGATAACCTTTTGACTCTTTTTCCTTGCTCTGCTAACAATTTGAGATTGACTGATGGCAGGATATCCCTTGATTCTTGTTTTCCATTAATTTTTTCTCAAAACTTTTAAAGTTGATTTTTCGTCCAATGTCAATCATTTGATATGATTTGATAACATTTTAGTTATGTTTTCTTGGGAGGAGTCTGATGGACATTTGGAAAGAATTTTGATTTTAATATTTAATTATAACTATTCTGATAAAGCAATTGATTTAAATCATAAAATAAAGAAATAGAATACGAATAGTTTTGATGGGATAGAAATGTAAAAAATAAATCATCAAACAACAGACTTATATTTTTCACATTAATTTTGAAGATAACGCTTAGACCTTGCACTGTTAAACTTTTTTGAACTTTTCAAACATATTTACTTGAGAACATTTTAAAACTTGATAAAAAACTTAAAGCTAATATGAAATAATCCTTAAAGGAACTTTCCTCTATCATTCACCACTTAAATATTGTTTTATACAAAAATCAAATCAATTCTTTTAAAATAATTTAATAAAAGGTAAAATTAATAAGAGTGCATGAGTAAAATTGTTATAATTTTATAGTTCTTCAATTCCTTATTGTGGGAAGTGATAATTGCTGTATTTATTATAACTTTTAATATTGCTAATTCGAAAATATTTAAAAACAATAATAGTGAAATGATTTATAATGATTTTATTAATGACTTAGCGAATTTTGAATAAAAAGACTGATCGGGCAATTTTTATAATAATGAATGTCAATCTGATTTTTTAAAATTATAATGATATATAGTTTGCAAAACAATCAAAACAGATCAAATTTTATTATCACAGGGCAATTATAGAAGAAGAAAGCTCAAAAGAAGACTTCTATCTCATACTCTTAATTTTATAAAACAATTCAAATAGAATTTATTTAAAATGGCGGCAATGAAAAGCTATGCTACCAAAATGTACAACCGTACAATTCTCAAACTATTATATTCAAATAAGCCATCCATATCGAGTCATCGATAGTCATTTGTTTCCCAATGTCATTTTGAATTAAACAAAACCCGAAGTTTGAGGTCCATGATTTTATCAACATCTGAAATTACTAATTGTCAGAGTATATCATAAATATATTTTATTAACCTATAATTTAAATAAATAAGTATACTCTATCCAGACTGTTGAAATTTTATTTTATTGTTCAAAATAAAAAAATTATCCTTTTCATTTTGTTGTATGAACAGAAGGTTAATCTACAAAACTATAAATGTTTTCTCACCATCCAATCATATCAAATTTGAAAGATAAAAAATCTCCAAAAAATTGTAATCATCTATGAGGAAAATTAGGGCGGATGGACAATAAAATATCATTATTAAAATAGGATAAAATCAAAATAGCCAAAGCCACTTTGATTTTGTGCTGTTAATTGTGAGAATTAATCAGTTTAATATCCGCCTTCACGATAATTACGACCATCAGTTGTAGTTGATGATTGTTTTCTCAACAGTCGAGACTGGAACATTTTTCTCCATATTCTTTTCTTGCTCTCTGCAACTTTGTGTGCCATTTATTGACTTGGTAGGTTCTTCATTAATTATATTAGATGAAATAAACAATTATATTTTGAAGACATTGGTGGGTATTTGAGAATTAATAAATATTTTTAGGAGTGAGCAGAAATAAACAAAGTGTTAGTATCTTAACACAATTATACTTGACTTCATACATATGTAAAATATTTGAAAAACCAGATTAAGTAACCTCAAATTTGCGATTACTCAATTAATTCATGACAATGAAAATTCTTCTTGATAGATGTTGTTAAATGGTACAAATAATAAATAGTTTGATATTAAACTATCAATTTATGGTTGCTTTAGATGGTTACAAGTCCATAAAATTAAGCCAGCAGCTACAATTTAACAATTATCGATGAAATCACTTCGCTTCTCTTATTCAGCCCATCATATCAAATTATTTCGGCAATCTAATTCCATTTTTAATAATTGCATTATCTTATGATTGAATCTAATAGATAAGCTCTTTCATTTTTACTTTTATTTAGAGAGAATTTAAAAGTACTGACGATCGAACTATTATTATTATTCATGCTGCTCATAGAATCAAAAAGAAATTGGTAATTATATATATTTTATAACTTAAAATGGACAGTATCGTGGCCAAGGATTATAAAATATCCAAGAAATTAGGATCTGGTGCTTTTGGTTAGGTATTTATGGCAATCAACGTCAAGAATCATACTGAATATGCAGTAAAGCTAGAGAAATCATCGACAAAAAGCCCACAGCTATTTTATGAAGCAAAAATATTAGGGTCTCTTCAAGCAGACGATCTATCAGTGGACCATGGTTTCACTAATGTGCATTTTGTCGGTACTTAAGGTGATTATAACGTAATGATAATGGATTTATGTGGAAAATCTTTGGAAGATCTCTTCAACTCAACAGGTAAGAAGTTCGATCTTAAAACTACCCTTATGGTAGGGCATCAAATGTTGGAGCGCATTTAGTACGTTCATAACAAAATGTTTATCCATCGAGATATGAAGCCTGATAACTTTGTGGTGGGATATGGAACAAAAGCAAAGAAAATTTATTTGATAGATTTTGGGTTGGCAAAAAAATACTTGCTCAAGGACAATAATCATATCCCATATAAGGATAATAAGAACCTGACAGGCACAGCCAGATTTGCTTCTCTTAATACGCATTTGGGCATTGAACAGGGACGCAGAGATGATCTGGAAGGAATTGCTAACGTGCTGCTATATTTTATCAAGGGATCTGTGCCATGGATGAACCTTAAGGCCAACAATAAGAAGGAAAAATACGAAAAAATCATGGAAAAAAAGTTATCCATCCCCATAGAAAAGCTTTGCGAGAATTTAGTGGATGAGTTTAAGCTATTATTAACATACAGTCGTACGCTGTAATTTTAATAAAAGCCTGATTACCAATACCTAAAGGACCTGTTCAAGAATGCCTTGAGGCGGGAGGGATTTGAGTATGATTGCAACTATTGCTGGAATAACTGGCCTACTAACCGATGAGTATGATTTGATCAATTAAGTACTATTCTTCAAGTGGGAAGTGAAGGTATTATATCTTATTAAATTGTTCATCAAAATATTGCGATATACGCTTGAGTCATCTCCTTTATTTCCAGAAGAATATAATTTATACAAAACATTCTATTATGTCTGAAGTTATCGTAGCTTAGGAACAACTTGAATTAGTCAACATCGTATAGATAGTCCAGACCAAACTATCTAAAAATTTTACTCTCCTTCTGAAGCGCCTCAATCATCATGACGCCCTTCTCACTAAACATGAAACTCAATCCGCTCAATCGCAATTATAGACCTTTGCTTGCTTTAAAAAGATAGAGGAAAATATGGAACTCCAAAATCAGAAGATGAATCAACACATATCGGAGCTATTAACCAAAATGCAGCTGATGGAAGATTGCCAAAAAGAGTTGATGCATGAAGCTGGAGAGCGCAGAGCAGGTTTAAAAAGACTATCAGATGAACTGTTTACTACCCAGTTGCAATTTGAGGAAAAACAGAAACAAAAATAGTTAGAGTTTGATGAAGCCACAAAGACCATAGATACCCTTTTGACGGATCAGAGTCGACTGAGCCAATAGATTAACAACAAGGAAAGTAAGGTGGAAAGTGAAAAAATTGCCAAGCAGATCGAGACTTTGAAAGACAAAAATATCTATCTTGAAAACGAGCTTAAACTTGCTAATCATAAAATATAAAAGATGGAAATACTGAACCAAAAAGCAGAGCGCATCCAAGTTAAGAAAGAGGTTGAGATCATTAAATAGATCGAAGAAAAAATTAGAAAGGAGATTAAGACAAACGGCTCCACAGCCGAAGGTTTCATCAATGGCAGCGATACCCGCAATAGCAGTTTTATCAGCAATGTTAATGGTGAGGAAGTTTTATCAAATGAAGGCAGATTGAGCCTTAATCAAGACAGATTGATTGGTTTTAATGCTTAAGGAAAGGAAAATACTGAGCCTTTTGAGAGTTCAGGGTATCGTAGAATAAACAGCCTGATGATTGATAATTCTAATCTGGGAATAGATCCAACCCGTAATAGCATGGATGGTCTTTTGTAAAAGTGGGGTGACAAGATAAGATATTTATAGGCAAAACTAAAAGACGTCATCTAAAACTTAAAGGTCCTAAATAAAAATCAAAACAGCATGAAAGGAGGAGAAGTCAAAGACAACAGCTCAGAGGGCATCAAAGATAAGATCAATGAAATCAAACCTGAAATCGTCAAACTATGGGCCAAGCTGGATACTGTATAGGATAGACTCTCTTTTAACTAACGCAAATTGGAGGAAAAGACCAAATGCATCAATGAACTAGCCACCATGATTAAGGATAATAACATCTCCAGACTTTAATAAAAACTCAAGAACTTGCAGACATAAAATTTTGCAAGTCTTAAGGAGGTTCGTGCCAAACTGTAAACCAAGGTCAATCAAACAGAATACGACAAATATTGCCGAAATATAGATGACCGCATAGCCCAAATTAATGAGATGATCTATCTCAAGAGTGATAAGTTATAAGTAAAGAAAGCTCTACTCTTCCTCGAATCCAAAATAAAGGAAATTATACTGGTGATTTCTGAGGACGAAGAAAATGAAAAAGATGCCCTGCTCACAAAGAAACAACTCAAATGCATATCATGTGACAAAGAATTAGATAAATTTAGCGGAGTTGTTTCTGCTTCTAAGGGCAACTGGGATGGACTTCCTTTCAAGGATCATCCTCCTTAGATATTGGGCCGCTTTGGTATGACTAACTTCGGTTCGCTATCCAAGAAAATAAAGAAACTGTAGGGAAAAGACTTGCCAGTCTTAACAAAGCGCAGCAGCTTTAATCAGAGCTTACAAAGCAGCCCAACTCCATGCAAGTAGTGATTTCTTCTATATACTTCCAATATTACTATTTTAATATTGAAAATACAAATTCATTGGATAAAGTTAGAATAGATCAAATGTCATTGGCCAACAGTTAAACTATAAAATTCTCAAATCTTTAAATTTCAATAAAACGATGGAGGTAAAAATTATCTTGATTGTTAATTGTAGCTTTGTGAAATTTGTTTAAATAAGCCGATAATCATTCCTGGTCGGCTCCTTCCTGCTGGATGTTGAAGTACTTGATTTGATAGGACGATTTGTTGGCTGCTACAACGTACAAAAATTCCCTCAAACTGTGTTTCTTCAAATATTTCTTTGTCAAATATTTGAGGTATCGTTTCGAGAAGCTCACATCAGCTTTAACTGAGATCTTTTTGTCGTCGCTGTTCACCTTTACCGACTCGCCAAGATGGCCGACTCTACCTCCGATTTTGATTCTTGCTCGCAAGAACTCTGCGAAGTTAGAAGTGTTGAAAACTTTATCCTCAACGGGCTTGGAGCAGTCGATAGTGAATGAATGAGAGATCTTGGGCTCAGCTTTTTTTTCTTCAGTCTTGACCTTTGGGGCGGCGACTTTAACTGGGGCTTATTTTGTGGTCATAGGAATATAATATTTAATTAAATAATTAGTTACCTCTTATCAGCGAATAGATCCATGTGTTGTTTGTTTTAAAATAAATCATAATTGATATCAAGAAGGATCACTAATACAAAATCTTGTTGCTGCGATGAATAAAATATTATGATTAATTATAGTGAGAACAATTCTAATAAAATGATGATGGAATCAATAAAATACTTCAGCTTAGTGATAAACCCCCTTCATACTGTTGCATAATTTTCTCAGTTCTTTGAGGGCAGAAAGACTAATATTTTTTTAAGCATCTTATTTGATGAAATCCATCTGCTTCTCCAGCTTAATGAAGAACTGTTCTACCGAAACATAAGTTATCGCCATTTTTTTATTGATTTCGGTTAAGTATTATCTTTTGCCGATGGTATAAGAAGCTAATTGTCGCATTAGCCTTACAAATTCTTTAATTTTGGAACATTTTGATCCAAGTTCTGCTGTAACTGTACTCAAACATAATTCGAAACTCTTTGAAATACTTTTCTTAAAACTTTATATTTATTCTCTACTAATGATGTATTGGTCATTTTTACCTTGGTATAAACTAGGAAAAGTCGAAACTGTCAATTAGAAACTTGATTTTGGAATTAAAATAGCCTGATAAGTCCAATTATCGATACATTAAGGAGTTCTTTGTTCCATCTAAAACGCAAGATCGAAGAGTTGTTGCTCTCTTTCTTTATATTATATGGACTATTGCTTCAAAATTTTATTGGGCTGATTTTGCAAAAAATTATCTATTTACTTGATTGAATTATCAACAGCTTTCATGTATTCAGCGTGCTCTTTGATCTTATTCTAGTAGCTGTCCAATAGTACTGTTTTATTTGTCAGTTCACTTTCTATTCCATTTTGTTTTTGCATTAATATATTAAGGCTCTATTATTTGCTATGCACTTATTCATGCAGTTTTTTTAACTTTTACATCATAAGTTTAATCTATTACTTTAAATGGTCTTCATCATTTACTCGTTTAGTAAGTTCTACAATGCTCAATTCCTGAATCTGATCTATCTGGACATTATAAACATTTTGTTAAATATTCAATGGCCTCTGTTTTTATGATTTAATTTATAAAATAGCATTGATCAGTTTCCTTTGCTCTGTGAGGGTTTAATTATCTGTGAAATTGCATTGAACTCCTTCATCAAGAAAATAACTTCTATGGCTGAGTATTTCCTTATGAAAAGTTTTATACTATAATTTCCATTTGCCTGCTTCCTGATCCAAATGTTAATTCAATTAGTTTTCAAGTTTCGGTTTTTGATCTTCTTTTAAATTAAAATATTTTTGTAAGCCACTTTGACTTTTGCATTGTTTTTTGGGGATGCTTTAATTTTTTTCTTTGCTGTGAATAGTTATATTTTTTGGTCCTTTTTTTAATCTAATCTGGACTTTATTTTCTCCAAAAAAATTTATTGAATTTGATCGGGGTCTCAAAGGAGTATCCTTCACAATTTTCTCAAGGAATTATAGCACAACAGTATTGCTGTAGCTATTGAAAGAATTCTATTTGTTAGAAACTTCTTCCACATTTTTAGAAGGATTTTTCATTAATGAGATTGCATTAACTCCAGGATTAATTCCTTCAGGACAACAAAGTTCGCTTTGATTTCTGTTTGTACGATTCAAGACAAGTCTTGGTTTATTTTTATTAAGAAAATTTCTATTCATTCTGAATATTTGATTATAACTCATCATTTGAAGAAGGTAGAATTTCCGCCAATTGAGAGGATACTTATTGATAATAATTCTTAATAATTTGGCGCCAATCTATTTTCTAACCAATCAGTCAAACTCATGCATTCAACTTATTACTAATTTCAATTTTGCCAAGCCGTTTAATTGAAATAAACAGAAGAACATTTTTATATTTTACAACACATTGCTACCTCGAGAGTTTTAAATTTAGTTATTGTTTGAGAAAACATAAATATTAATGCAAATTTACTTATTCTTTGTTTGCTCATCCTGTGATATTTGATCATTAGTTCTTCTAAAATTTGGTGCAATACAAGGAGCATATAATACAGGAAAAATATTAAATTTGAATTGATGGATACAGAAATACAATTTTAGACCATCCTTTTGCTGATCAAGAAGAAAGAGGCATTTAAATCTCTATATTTAATCAAAATTTGCTCTTTAAAGTCCTTTTCCTCTTTATATCTCAAGTAAAATTATAAAATTAGTAAAATTGATCAATGAATTAATTTATGGGTATATCTATGTTTTCAGGATCCAAAAGATATTCTCAACTTTTAGAGATGTTTGAATGATCGACTTGTTAATAAATCATTTGTTGATTGATATTTAGCCTTGCATCTCATGCTCCAGCTCATCATCTTAGTCGATATACTTGGGCTTATTGAGGTAACATCGAATGGTATTGCCAACAAAAAATAGAAAAGCCAATATGAGGACTCCCAATATAATATAAACTGTTGTTTAACCTTAAATATTTCATGAGGTACTATCGATCATGCGCTTTGATATCTTGACAATTTAAATTGTTATATACAAATATATTCACAGACTGATTTTAAAAGATGAGGAAAGTAATAAAGTTTATGATAAATAAATTAGGATCGATTTCCAAAGTTTTAGTAACACTTATCCCCACTCAATCAATCAACAATTATTTATTAAACATTATTGTTCTCGATTAATTACCAAAAGTTTAAACGTATCATCTGAGTCTTCTAGCCTCTCTCTCACTCTCCATCAATTCCAGTACATCCCCGATCCTAACAGGTCCTTTCACATTTCTGATGAGATGCCGTTTATCAGCCTCCTTTCCTGAAATGAGAATGACCTTGACTTGAGTTATGCCTCCCCTTGAGCCTGTCCTGCCGAGCAATTGAGTCACTCTGGCTTTGACTGGTTCCGAATCCATATGGTTATTATAATATTGAATTAATATAATTAAATTGTTCATCACATTAATTAATATCCTCATTCCACGAGAGAAATACGACTATTGACCTGCATTACATCGCCTGTAAGTTCATACTTTCGCAATTTGCCCTAGTTTTACTCGTAGACCTTTTCTTTAATTTTAATCACTTCATCTTTCATTTTTTTGTCAGCAAAATAAATTGCTGCCAGAACTATTGATAAGTTGCATATTCCTTTTCCTATTTTCGGAAGAAACCCACTCCCGAAACTAATATATTTATTAAAAGAATAAGCGACCAAAAGTGAGCATGCAAATGTGGCAGTTACTACTTTTAGATAATTTGCAGATGATCCTTAAAGCTTTTTAAGACTGTAAGAGTCAACAAATAAATTTTGTAATTGATTACTTCTTGCAACAGTTTCATAGAAGCGTTAGTAAGTAGTGGAAGAGTAATATCTTTGAGCGTGGTCCTAAAATTAAAACTGTTTGTTTAGCATCGAATTGAACAATTAATAAATCCTGCATTTGATTAATTAAAATAAAATAAAAGATTGCTTGATGGATTGTCTTTTTGGTGAATTATTCCGTTTACATTTGTAATTGTTTTTAAAGCCCAACACATATATGAGTCAATGTTGATCAAGATGCATCCTGTATGAGCGAGTGTATTTGTTGTTATTAGTTAGCCTTCCATTAAATTAAATACAATATTCTAAAATGATATATGGAAGAAAACCTTGTGACGCAGAAATACGAAAAGATAAGTACCAAGCGCATATCAAAAAATTATAGGAATTGCACAAGAACAGCAATCCCTTCCATCGCAGCCTCATCAAAGAAAGAAAGTAAGTGGAAAGTCTCATCAGAAATTCGCATAAACTTCATAGGGACGCAATCCAAAGTTAACTAAAGAAAAGAGAAATACTCTAGATATAAACTCAACGCAAAAATTATGACTAAATACCCTCCATCGTAAAAAAATAACTGCTCCGCAAAGTTTTATCAGTACCTGTAAAACATAAGTTAAACTCAAGTTTTGTGGATCGTGCCAATCTTAAGCTTCTAGATAAAATAATAACAGTAAAATCTCAGCTGAGCTTTAAAAATGAATTCTCTGATAAAATATATAGGACTACAAGAAATAAAACAAAAAAGTGGTTGATTTAGGACTATTCTGAGATATACTAGAATTCAAAGGTTAACCTCATCAGAAGGAAGAAAATTCATGTGAGAATGGAGAAGTCCAGGTAGAATATTCAGATAAATATTAATTGCATAGACAAAGAAATTCTAAATGAGAAAAACAATAGCCAATATGCTATTTTAATAAAAAACGGGTAAAATTAAAAACAATCCCCCTTTTTTATTCTTGATCAAATACTAAATTCTGAGATCGTCCTAGAGATAGCTCCCAAAGATACCACAATCAATTTTGTGTAGAAAATAGGATAAAGATAGATAGTTCGCTTTAAAGTATAGTTTTTGTAAAGCTAACTGAGGGGCAAAGGGCAGATATAAAAAGTATGGGTCACCAAAGTGATTCAAGATATTAAAAACAGGGCTATTGGGGTTATTGAAATGGAGATAAAAAAGAAAAGGTATAGGAAAAATGAAAATAGTAATTGCCTAAACACATTTGATTTAAATATGTCAGGATGGAACAAATAAACCTCTGCCCTAGAGGAAATAAAATGATTCTTTTTTTTCTGAATAGCATAGCATAGTCTAATGTTTGATTAATTTCACGCACAATCAACCATTCTTTGTTTTTTACATCCATGCACTCATAAAATGGCTTTGTTTCTGTAAATCGACCTTCAGTTTATGTTTTTTACTTTATTTGCTATCTTGATCCTTCTCTTTCTTCTCTTTGGGATTATACTTTGTCTTTTAGGTGCGAGTTGTTGTCTTTCTTTAGATATATTTGTCAGATGATATTTTCTTTTCCTTAGATTACGACATCTGCTTTTTTAATTATTTTGACTGTCTATTCAACTTTTCCTATTAAGCCGACACCCATATCCTTTAATAATTGATCTATTTCTTTGAAACCTGCTGAGTGAGCGGAAATTTTTATGTTTTTTCTTATTTCTTAAAATAGTAATCTTCACTGTCACTGGACTAAGTCAGCATTAACTGATGTTTCGAATTGGCCTTGTGATGGGCATTATTATTAATAAGAGTTTCCCTTTTTCTTTTATCCGAGACTCTGGGAAGTGGCTATCTCTATGCTACTTGTTCGCCATCAGACTCATCCTCAATAATAACTCTTATTGGTGCAAATCTATTAATATATTTGTGGTTCTTTTTAATACCCTAAGAAGTTGAGATATGTTTAATTTAATGAAAAGGGATTGATTGATGATAGATGGCTATAATACTCAACTCTTTAATATCTTTTCTATCAAAATGCACTTCATTATGAGTATTACTCTTTTTAATAATGCCTCGAAATATATTCTAATACGTCTCATATTCAATGACCATGAAGTTCTCTGTTTTGATGACAACGCAGCAAAGAAGTTAATATTAATTCACCCATTTTTCTCTGTGCGCCTGAATTAATGCTGTGATCACAAAATGAAGATCAAAATTGTGAAATTCTTTGATAAATTGATGAATACTAAATCATACAAGTTCTACATGCAATAGCCATATGCCTTTAACTTTTTTGCTATTTGTTCAGTGGCTTAATCTATGTTCCCTTTCTTGCTCATTTAATTGAGTTATTTTTATAATAATAATATACTATCGGCAAATTACCTTTCTGAACTCCTTCTGAAAGTTTAATCTCAATGACTTCTTTTATTATTTTTTGCAAGATCTAAATGACTCTTTCGTTTTAGAATCGTATTTTTTGTTTCTTATCAGCATTCGATTAATGGATGGCCTTTAAATGGCAATTGAATGATAATAACTGTTTTCAACAAGCCTATATAATTTTTTGATATGTGCAGATCAATACTTTGAATATTTATTATATTGTGCTGTCTCATGGATATTGAAAGCGTATTCGAAAGAAAAAGAACAGGAAGGAAGATACGGATAAAGATAAGCACCAACAAAAATGTGAAGTTCATCATTGCCGTGAAACCGTAGGCTACCATATCAGATTTAGCTAATAGGGCTCTTGGAGTTTATTTATAATTGACTGGATAATCAAGACTCAATAAAAGCAGTAAGAAACAGCTGACAGTTTCAGCAGTCAAACAGGGTATTTTCTATATGCCCAAAAGCGAATATGTAGTCAATTTACTCAATTGTGATGATGAAGTTGAAGTCATAATAATCAAGGCCAAACCCAAATACCCTAACCAAATCTTTCAGGGAAATCAACTCATCTCAAAAGCAACTATTTAGCAAAGGTAAATCAATCCTGAAAAAATAGAGGTTAATAACAACCGAGCAGTCATTGTGACTGAATCCATATAAGCCAAGGCTGATATCGAATAAAGAGTTGATGTACCTCATAATAGCAAAATCCTTTCTGAGGGAGAAATTACAGAAAAAATGTCGAAGAAGCAGAAGAAAAAATAAAAGATGAAATTAAAAAAATAAAATCATCGGAAACTGAACGAGGAGAACAACAATGATAAGAATGAGAAAGTCAATAAAGATCATAAAGATTACAGAGAATTAGATGCCACCAAAAAGAGATAATAAATTATTATGCCTGAAAGCAGCTCAAAAAAGAAGGTAAAATTGGATAAGGAAGAAGTTAAAGGCACCCTCGAAAAATTACCAATTACAATGCCCTCTCCAAAAATAACTTTTCATAATGAACCAACAAAAATCGATTCACCAAAGGTTTCTCTGACAGACTCCATTAAAAGAAAAATGACTCCTGACTTGCAAAGACCAAACGAAGAAATTGAGAAGAAGGGAGATATGTAAAAACATAATTCTCCATTTTCAACAATAAAATCACCTTTAATTATCCATCGAACTCCCACTCCAATGAGTCATCAGGATGAAGCAAAATTTAAATATAAAGAAGAGCTACTGAATTTTAGTCTGCCAAGAAAATTGAGTGAAGATAAGCGAATCGAGGCCAAAAAAGAGAAAAGTAAGGAGTAGTCAGTCATTAAAAAGATTGAAGAGTCGAAAGATGCCATGAATTCCAGCATTAGCGAGTTAAATCTGGAAAAATAAATCTTAAAACCCGTAAAGGAAGTTGCCAAGGCAGAAGAGATAAAGCCAGTAAAAAAAGCCACTAACTTGATGGTAGTGTAGGCAGAGGATAGCGAAAGCGAATAAAATAAGAAAGTTTGCAACTATATCCATATGCACCACCGTCAAAAAGAGTTAAATTAAATTCATAACAAAATTAACTCATTTTTGTTTGAACTTGAAGACGAAGACTGATTGTTGATTAGTAATTTATTCTGGATGAAATGGGTGAGCGGAGGATAATTTGCGTTACAATTCTGGGAGCATTGTTAAATTTATTTATTGTTAATTTATTGATATTGATATTAATCGACAGCCATGGAAGGTAAGTCGAAATTGCAGCAGCGAAGGGAAAAAATAGCTAACATCAAACTGACCCTCAAAGAGATGCCTATCCTTAAGTAAACGTCACAACAGCTGGAAATCAAATTAGAAAAAAACAGACACCGCAAACCCAGTGCTCAACTTTTGGATAGGGACCTCATAATTTCAAAAGACTATGATGACAGCAGCCTAGATTCATCATCCAAATTTCATTCACTTTTCATGGATAAATATTAAATCGGGGAGAAGATAGGAGAGGGTGCCCACGGAGTTGTCAGGAAATGCTACTGCAAAAAGACTCACTAACTTTTGGCTGTAAAAACCTTACAATTAGACAGATAGCACATCCTTTTTTTGAGATAAAATTTCCTTGACATCAGGCAGTTACAACATCGGCACATCATAGGTTACAAATCACTGTTTTTTGAAAAGCAAGCCTAAACCTGTCACCTGGTGATGGATTACCTCCCTCACCCAAACCTAGAGCACATAGATATCAACTCCGAGCATGTATTAATTATCTGATGTAGTTATTTAAGGAGCTTGTCTTTCAAATTCTTTAAGCGTTATACTACATCCACGATCGCAAAATATGCCATAGAGACATCAAACCATAGAATATTCTTTATGACAGAGAAAACAAAAACATCATTATCATTGACTTCGGTATCAGCAGGAAATTGATTGACAGAGGACGCAAACGAGATATGCTGACTCTCACTGGAACACCATACTATCGTGCTCCTGAAATGTTCGAAGGGGGAGGCTACGATTAAATGGTAGACTTATGGGCTTTGGGAATTACTATGTTCAAATTAATGACTGGATTTACTCCATTCGAATCTGAATATCACAGTGAAACTATTGCCAATATTATGAAGGGAAAATTCTCATTCCCTCCTGAGACTTAGGCCAAATACTCAAAATCAGCGCGTAATTTGGTCATCAGACTGCTGAAAAAAAGAGGAGAAAGGCTGACAGCCAGTTAGGCAATGAAGGATATGTGGTTCATTGACCTCTCGAAAGGAATAGACTAAATGACACGTTCAGTGAAGCTGGACGAGAATCATATAAATCTGTTCGGGCACGCTTTCTTATTTAACAACTCAGTAATCGGCAAGAACCGTAGACATGAAAAGCAGCAGGAGGAGAGGATAGATATAAAATAGCTGAAATCAATGAATTAGCAGTAGGTCGAGGACGAAAACATATACGGTGATGAGAATGAAAGAACACCAGCTTCAACCAAGGAAATCATGAGTAAGTATTTTTGATGCTGTGCTCTTTGCTCCACATTTTTACATTATACATTCATTATAATCTTATTTATGATACTGTTCATTCACATATAAGCATTTATCTTTGAAGCAAAAGGCAATAAGCTGTGAAAAATGACCAAGTACTCATAAATTTGCTATTTTATTTACAATTATGAATCAAATCGTTGAGTTGATACGATGCTCATCATATCTGTTTTTAAAGTGTTTAAATGTAAGCATTGATTCTCTGCAAGCTGTCCGACATGAATTAAAAGTACTCCTGTTTGTAGTGGTCAGTAGAAGCTTTAACATTATTAATGTTTTGCTCTTTCTTGGGAGGAAAAAAGTTATCAACGGCCTCTGTTAAGTTAGCCATTGTGCTGACAATCACTTTTCTAGATACAAAAACATTTACTTTTTAGTTTACTATTGTTGCTTTTTTTATTGAAGAGCTGATTTTACCATTAGCTCGTAAGGATTGAGACAGATTCCTTCACTAGAATTGTAAAAGCTCATGGAGAGAACTGGTCGCTGGATCATTTCTAAGATTAATATAAGTAATAGCAAATGAAAGTAATACAGAATTCAAGTGGTAAATATAACCTTATTCGCCTTAATTTATGATCCATCTAATATAATAATGCTTGACATACCTCAGAATAACAGATCTTCCCAAAAAGTATATGGCAGTCTACAACTGAATTACATCATGCATCTTTACCTGCCAATCGTCATTCTCACCCCTTGTTATACGTACTACATGGCAGTTTAGAAGACTCATTAATGTAAACCCTTTCCACACGCCACCATAACTATGACTGCAGGGTATTACCCTCAAAATATTGTTTTTAGGTATACTATGGGTATTGCTTCTGCAGTGCTGGTGCTAATATTCAACACAATATATCGCTGGATCAATACACGTGCGGAAGGAGTGGGCTATCCCACAATGAATCGTGGAATTTACTATATAATCATGGCATCGATGGTGGCATATTGCGTAGCAATCGAAACTATAGATGGAGAAGGCGAAGGTCCATTGCACACTCCTTCAGCCCTTATCTTTTTTATAGTTTGGGAAATCGCTATTGTCTACATTACCTTCTATCTCTATGAGCTCAGCGAGTGGGATTCAAGCATTATATCTGCAAGGAGCATGCGACTAAAATCACTGCTAGCTATTTACGTCAGTTTGGTGTGGATATATTGCCTCTATGGAAATTACGGCAAAAACAGTCTGGATTATACTGTGATCGTGGAATGGAATGCAGTGTTTGTGAACCTTCTCTGGTGTTTGTCTTTCAGCTTAGAATGGAAAGAGATTAAACTAAGTTTAGTTTGCGAGAATAAAGGTGGTGCAATATTAATGCAGTGATAGATCATTAAACCTTCTTATTGATAAACTAAATTCATCATCAATTTTATGATTGTTCTGAGCATTGAGGTGGAGCTAGGGGGCTGCAAAAATCAAAAGGATGTTCACATGTCCACTCTGAATTTTCTGGTCGTACGCTGAGGCAAATCCAGCAAAATTATCGACTGCAACTAACGCACTTCATATGTTTGCATCCAACTTTATGTTAAACCAGCTAACTGCAACTTGGACATGAGCGATATTTAGGTCCCATTATCACAACTTACTATCCATTTTAATTACTTAATTCGAACTCCTCAGACATTGGACAGTTTTTAAGTAAATTGTTTACCTCATTGCATGTTTAGTTCCCACAAAAATTTATATCGTTGCTTTTCCATTTTTAAAGGCAGCGGTAGCAAAAATCATCATCATAACAGCCAACGCAAGTCACTCGGTTTGTTTTCAGATCCTCCTTACTGACAGAAGAACCGCAAAAGGGGCAAATCTTAGTATTGAAGCTGAGGTAGTTGAGCGACAGCATTGTTTCAAATTCCTCACACTCCTAACGAGTAAGGGCTCCAATTCGTTTAATTGTGTTAAATTTTATTTCCTTCCCGCAAGTATTCGAATCTTCTAAATTGTCACAGGGACAAGTTATCCGAAATTTTTTCATATCTATAAACTTTCGTATCATATCAATCAAAGTTTCTCTTCCAATGAAATGACCACAGTCTAAGCGAGCGGTTATTGATTCATCGTAAATTTCATCTATATGTGATTTGCTGGCATAAATGTTGGATATCTCTGTTAATTCAGCCTTTAGCTGCATAATCAGCGGAGCCTATGGGAAATCATTTAAATTAAGAAAGGCACTAAGAGGAGATCCGTCAGTCATTTTTTGCGCATTACAGTAAAGATTCATGCGCTTAGGTAATAAAGAATCACAGGAGTTTTTCCATATGTATTATTTAATCTATGCCAGAGTGTAACTTTCCCTGAGATAAATTTAACTCTGATGTTTATTAACATCGATAAAGATGCAACGTACTGAATTATTTTCCTCAGTCGCGTCAGTTATAGCAGAGTGTCTTAAATCTGAGCAATCCATTACTTGATTCGCCTATACTAGTTATTGTATGATAAAGTATGAGTAGCAAATAATTTAAATAAAAAATGTTAAAATAGTTACCAATGATAAACAGTCTAAATATAAATTTTGGCTATTAAATACAACGACCCAATAAATTTATACCAACTTCCAATTAACTCATAGTATCTTTAGAAAGTTTTAAATTATTATGATAAATTATTTAATTCAATAGCTGTCCAGCTGAAGTCATATAATTTTTAGTGGAGCTTCTTTCTCCATCCGATCCTCCAACGATTCGATATCGCGGACAATCTCCTTGAAGGTGGGTCGTTTACTGGGATCGCGTTATGTGCAAGCGAGGAAGATATTCATTAGCACCTTATTTGGATATTCGGGAATAGAAATGTGATGATTTTAGTCGTTGCCAACCATGCCGATTATCTGGGCTGTAGAAAAGTCCTTGTAAGGAATGCGGCCTGTCATCATCTCCCACAACAACACTCCGAAACTGTAAATGTCGGAAGGACACTCATACTTGAGACCTTTTAGAATTTCGGGAGCCATCCAATGAGGTGTGCCTACTCGAATGTTCTTGTTCTTCTTTTTGTTTTTAGTTGAGTTTATGCGGCTCAAGCCAAAATCACAAAGTTTAACGTTCCAATTCTAGTCAATGAGCAGGTTTGAACTTTTGAGGTCGCAATGTAGCACATTCTTCTAATGCAGATATGCCATTCCGAGTGATACATCTTTACAGATGCTTACCACTAGCCCCTCTGTAAGTTTTTCGCGCTTTTTGTGTAGGTAATCAAAGAGACTTCCTCCAGATAGGAACTCAGTGACCATGGCATATTCGTTATCGTAGATGCACATGCCCATATATAAAACAATACAAGGGTGCTGCAATTTGTTTATCACTTGAACTTCTTCGATGAAATGGCCGATGTGCCGATTTCGAAAGCCTTGCTTCTTCAGGTATTTTTTCACTGCCACTTATTGGCCTAGCCAACGACCCAAAAACACCTGTCCATACCCACCCTTACCAATTGGTTCAATAATTTCGATTTGGTCTTTAGGAATGAGAAAAGTGAGTTTGATTCCTTTAGTTTCGAGGTAGTGAGATACCTTAGCTGAATAAATAAATACTTACATTGCATACTCATCTTTGTGCTTTTCTGCTTCTTCTCCTTCTACTTTTTGTCGGCCCTCTCTTTTTGTCCCTGTGAGCTGCCCGAAGAGGATGAGGAAGACATTAAATCGATATCTTTACGGCTTTATACCTACTGCTGTTCACGAATTTCTTGCAAGTCGCGAATTAACTACAACGTAATCTATTTGTGTGGATGCTGCGCAATGGGATCATTTAAGCACTGACTTTTGAAAATAAGTCTCAAAAATTAAATTTAGCGCTACAGTATTCTTCTATCTCCAAGGGCACTGACTCCTAACTCCTTCAGATCGTCATTGCAAAGCACCAGCAGACTGTCTCCCTGAATATTTTATTACCGAAAGTCCTAGATGCAGTCTCCAAAGCCAATTTGATTCAACCAGCTGGCAACGTCTTTACTCTCCCAGTCGTTTACTTTATTGATCAAATGATACCTTTCTTATTGAGAAGAGATGGGTCTATGTAATTTTAAGCATTTAAAGGAAAATTAGGACTTTTCTGTCGACTGTCACTTTTCTGTCGACTGTCATGACATACAGAATTTCCTATCCGCAGAGAGTTGTTTTATGCTTGACTGACATAGGCCAACTCGTTCTCCGAGCTATACAAATTCAAGTTGACGACCTGCTAGGAGAGAATCTCAAGCTCTGCCTTGTCCTAAATTTCTCTCTTGATGGAATCCCCCATTGAATTTTCTTCTCGTATTTTATCTTCCTCGTCATTCTCCTCTATGAGTTCGCTTTGACTCACCATTTTCCCGTGTTAGTAAACCAATAAATACTTTTTGTGTTTGTTCGAATCGAAGTATATTCCAGTTTTGTCCTTGTTGTTGGCCAAAAATTCACCTGAGTAAGGAAGCAACTACCCTAAAAATAACTGCCATTCAATTATTCGATGCGCCCATGTCCCTGCTTTTTATTATCAGCGAATTCTCCCGTGTAAATTGTGCCATTAGAGTAGAAATATTGTCCATTCCCGTGCTTCTTATTTTGAAACCAATCGCCAATATAGAGTTCTCCTTTCATGTAGTAGTATTTGCCCTTTCCATGTTTCATGCCTTGAAAGAAATCGCCTTCATATCGTTCAGAGTTTGAATATTTGAGCTTCCCACGACCTTGAGGTTTTCCTTCATAGACCTCTCCCTCGTAATCAGCTCCATTGGCTAATCGAAGGTGTACAAAGTGAGAATTCTTATGCGGAGACTGATCTTGAGATTGGTTTGGTTGCATTTAAATTGATGAAACTTAAATAGGAAAAAATATTAGAACTGAATTATTTCCTTTTCAATAAGGCAAATTAGTAATAACAAAATATTTTTCAGTGCATATTGATTTTTGATTAAGATTAAAAAGGGAAAGAAAATTAGTCAACAGCTTTTGATCTTCCTTCAGTAAACTAATATTTCAAAGTGTTTGAATCACAGATACATCATTTCTCTTTTTCAGCCTACTTGATGGCCTCATCCACATCATCTGTCAACAACTTTAGTATATTCCAACCTTCTGCGTTTAGAGTTACTCCCTTTTTAGTTGGGAGCCATTTTCCGTCTTTTTCGAAGTATTCTCGAATGTTGACATACACAATGCCCTTGAAGGTGGTGACGGATAGTCGTTTATTTTTACTCAATGCCCAATACTACTCCCCATTTTCATTCTGCTGCTTGTCAGGTTTTCCCTTTTAGCTATTTGAGCTCTCCTCCCCCCTTTACTCACTGCCTTATTCTTGCTTGGATATTTTCTTGTTCTTGAGCGCTTCTCTTTTTGACATACTCTAATTATTATAAATAATGATCCTTGACATATGAAAGAAGTGCTTATTATGATTGCAATATATTGTGGCTATTGGTGATGAATTATGAACTAT
>Ga0302186_10000450_pt1 | contig 36749 bp, 32 predicted proteins | sample II_Bog_E1_2_FD_198782 | JGI IMG/M metagenome (GOLD analysis project Ga0302186, IMG submission 198782) | Peat permafrost microbial communities from Stordalen Mire near Abisko, Sweden - II_Bog_E1_1 | ecosystem: Environmental > Terrestrial > Soil > Wetlands > Peat | place: Sweden: Abisko... | reverse complement strand
TTTAACTGAAAAATCATTTGCAAATAAATAAACTAAGTTTGATTTGTGAAGACAGAGTCCAAAACATTGAATTTTATAAAAATATATTTTTCGAATTACTTTTTTTAGTGATATCACCGAATATTTTTGATAAACTTTCGTGTAAAGAAGTTCGCAATTGCCCTTACAAAGATAAATATTGACAATAGGCATCATTTCATTTCAGATATGTGCCAAAGTTGAAACACTTTTAATTTAATAGCAACAGAGTTAGGGGATATGCATGCAAGACGATAAAGTTTGTAACAATTTATTAAATTTGGCCAAGATCATCACAGGTAATTATTGCAAACAACATGAACAATTGCGACGAATGTTTAATTTAATAATTATATACTACCCTTGGATGGGAATGAATATCAGCATGTCAATAAGAGAATTAAATGGTCAAATTGTTATTGTCCATTGATATTACACCTTATCTTCAACTTAGTTGTCAGGTAAAATACAAAAGCTATGAACCTCGGAACTAAATATTGCGAGAAAACTCAAAATTAGAGTAATAAAAGACCTATGATGTAAAGATATTAGTTTATCAATCACAATGATAAACGAATTCGACTCAAAGTTTTAATATTTAATTGAAACTAGTCCCTCTGATTATAATATATTCCAAGGATTAGTTTGATTTGTCATAATTTTACTTTTCTCCGAAAATTATCAAAATTTGAAAAGATATTCCATTTTCTTTTCCTGTCCCTCTCAGAAATTTCCTTTGCATAATTGTTGTATTTATTTACTCCTTATATTTGAATATGATTCATCAATTTATCATTAATATGAGTAAATATTTTGGAGAAATCACTTCTCGTGTTGTTGTATTTTTCTACATAGTGGGCATTTTTTGGAGGTGCTTAGCCATTGTTTAATGCAATCCGGATGAAATATATGACAGCACTGCAATTAAAGCACTATCTCGGATTTTGATATTTCTGCTAAGCAAATAGAACATTATTTTTAAGTCATGCTAATCTTTTCTTAAAATATGTGGTCAATCTACGACTGACTAAAGCCAGTTTTGAGATCAGGGTGGCTGTACCTTAATATTGCTATAAATACATTAAATTTTATAACTAAGGTCCGATTCGTTCGTTGAATCCTCTCATTAGCGCAATTCCTATCTGAGTGATTATGGTGGTCTGTAGTTGATGTATCCTTGACGCAAATATATTCACCATCCGTATCCTAATTGAGATAACTATTTACGCTAAGGCCCGCCCAAGTTAATTCAATGTAGTAATTTGTTCAGCTATTTAGTTCAGTTGTTCCAATTGAGCAACCATAATATTAAGAGTTTCGTCTTCACCTCGAATGTTCATATCGTTTACAAATCTGATGATTTAGCTTGTGCTTCGAATTAAATCTTGAATATTATATTATTCTGAGACTGGAATTCCAAGCACTTCATTTGTCGCTGAAAACAGAGTCTATTATCTTTCTGGATAGAAGCCCTAACGACTATCTCTTTACGACTATAATATTGTTTATTGGAAAGGCTAGCCTTCTATTTCCGATTCTTATCTTTTCCTTTAATCTGTATTTCTAATAAATTCACTTTAGTTCATATAAATACCATTCATCTGATTATTTTATTCTTTCTAATGCGAATCTTCTGGATTGTTTGATAAATCTTTGATACTGACTTCAGAATTATTGGGCTGTGATGCTTAATTTTTTTGTTTTTATATTTTACGAGAAACCCCTTCCTTTTTACTTGTTTATAATCTTTGAAACTGCTATTATCTTTTGTTTTAACTTTTTTTATCAATTTAAATTTATCTTTTATTTTACAGCTTTTTTCTGTCATCTCCAAGTTACTTTTTCTTTAAGAATTGATTTGTACCCGACACTTGCTTAATTCTAAATCTATTATCAGACTCCAAATTATTAATTTTTAGAGTATTTGTTTTAGTAACAGATGCCCGAATTTATTTGCGAACAAGCCGAGGATTTTTCATTGTACTTTTTGTTTTGCTTTCTTCATTTTTTTAATTGATTAAGGCATAGCAAACACTAAAATGATCACCCTAATTATGTGATATTCATACGTATTTTTAAAGATCAAACATTTTTTGACACAGATGACACCGCTTCAGAGTGCGTCGAGCTTTTCTTTCTTCTGGTTTTGTCACTTCACTTTTGTTTACTTTCTTCATGAGAGATTTATTATATTGAATGGCAAGTTTCCTAAATAATTATAGTCAGTCTTGATTTATCAAAATACTGCAAGTATTAGGAAAATATCTGATAATGAATAAAATATAATATAATTTGGACATGAAGTATAAATTATTCAACAAGAATCACTGTCTACAAAGGACAATACATCTTGCAACTATTAGATGCCGTATTAATACTGGATAATGGCCATAATTTAATGCATTTACACTTTATAATATCAAGATTGTTTTGATCTTTCATTATAGTCAAGCTATCGCTTTAAACGCTCAATTTTATCTGATAAGATGATGTTAGATTTACGCATCTTAGCATTTTAGATAGCCAACCACTCGCATTTTACCATTCTCAAATTATTGGGTTCCGATGAAATGGACTCTTCTAAATCAGCTTCTTCTTATACTATTTAAGGCAGCGGAGATTTATCTTCCTATTTATCTTAATTCAACTACCCACCCTCTTCTAGTTTTTCGTCGACCCATTTCATAAAGTCTTACCAATGAACGAAGTTAAATACTTTCAGAATTTTCCTCTCTTCGATAGTTAAATCCCGACTTTTATGATGATCATGCATGAGTTTTTTAAAATAGGCGGACAGTTAAAGAAAGAGAGCGTCCGACTTACAATAAAGTTCTGACAGTTTCTGTTAGTGGCCTTTCATAAATTATTATAATCAAAGTTAAACGATTAAACTAGTTTATTATATTCCTAATTCAACAGTACCAATGGAAATTTTGTAGAAGCTTAGATAGCAAAGAAAAGAGGTGGACTCTTATTATTCAACCTTTTTGGCCTACACACATTGGAAGGATACTGATGACAACCATAATAACAATCACAAAGAAAACAAGAAGGCCATGGTCAAACTTTAAGATTCCTGGAAGAAGGTAAAAAAAGAAGAAAAGCCTCAAAGTCAGCGTGCCCATTCAATAGAGAAGAATTCTAAGAGTTTACCAAAATAATAGCCGCAAATTCCCACTAAAAAAATTATTAAGAAAAAGCAAAGATGATAAAAGATATTTTATGATAAATTCCTGTTTATTTTTCAACATAGATAAATGATTAGTCTCTTCACTGTAAATCTTATAATCAAAGAATTGCCAAAGTTTAGCATGGCAAAAACTTATAATTCAATGAATCAGATTAATCTCTTTTGTCCCTATGTATAATTTGCACAAATTTGCAAAGTTATCTTCAAATAACAATGTTTTGCAGCATTACTAAATCGATAAAATATTTATTTCAGATAAAACAGTCCTAGTTTTTCAAAAAGATAATTTCAAAATATGGGAATGAATCACTTCTCTTATTTTTTTTATTCTTTAGGCTTTTCTTTGGGTTATTCTTTTTTTTCTTCCTTTTTCTATTATTTTTTCTCCTCTTCCTTTTTTTATTCTTTCTTTTACTCCTTTTTTTATTCCTTTTTTTATTCCTTTTTTTATTCTTTCTTTTCCTCTTTTTTTTAAGCCTCAGGCAACTTCTTTTTATAATCATTATTTAGTTATTTGAAATCACTAGATTTTAATTTGCTACTGAAATGCAATGTACCAGCACCCTAATTTTTAAATTTAATTTCTTACTTAAATTGCATTTATTCATCTGTCTTATTAAAATCTAGTTTTTGCATTTTAACGCTTCCGATCAGTTCCTATTCATCCATGACTTCGATAAGCACAGTATCGCATGAAGTGGGAACAGTAAAACTTAAATGTTGGTCTTTCCACACAGGTTTATCAGTCTTGGTATCTTTGCTCTTCTTGGTTTCAAGAATCTACTCTCCAATTGTAATGCGAACATAACATTCCATATCTCCAAAGGTCCTAGTACTTCGTTTAAAATCTGCTGTCTCAAATTTAAAATTGAGGATTTAAGTTTTTTATGGGATGAAAGCCGCTTAAAGGAGAATAATTGCTGCTTGCTGGCGTTCATAATTTAAGAAACACCTTAAATTAGTCGACTGCGGCTTGGCTTTACTGAGTTATCCATTGATTTCTGAGGATTTTGGTTGAAGGGCATTGAGATAAGGATCTAAATCAATGATACCATATCCGATGTTGCTATCAGATCCAATGTTACTATCCATGAGCTCTATTTCCAAACATCTTCCATAGAATTTATAGTAGCTGTTGACTATAAATTTAAAGTTATCTTTAAACTTTGGATCCTTTCCTCCTTTTTTAATAACCTCTCCTGAAAACTTCTGGTTAGAAAATTTCATATTTACATAGGGATCCATCTTTGAAATAGACGTTGTTTCATGCTCGATATGAGCTTCCAGTATTTTGACTTATAAAACTCCGAACACAGTCTACCTCTTTTTCACTTCCTTGGTTGTATCAATAGCTGAACCTCCACACCCCATTTTATTATTAACAGGCAATAAAATGATAAAAGATAAAACAATATCAATTAATTATTAGCCTCGATGCACTATAATTTGTAATAACATTTTTATATCGATATGCTATGCCAAATCTTTCGAAAACAGAATAGCAAAAGATGATAAGATTAATAAATTAATAGAAATATTCTTTTTTAATAATTGTAAATCACTGAGATCATAGTAAAGATATTTCCAATCTTACCTCGTGTTTCTTGTCCTATTCATAAAGCTTATTAGTATTCGTTAAAGTATCTTCAGGATACAGTAGGCTCAAGGCCTTTGAAGTATGATATTGTTGGATGTAAGTCATCAAAGCTTAAATAATTAATCTAAGAGCCTGGCTTTTCGCTTCAGAATTTGAACAAATTGACAGATTGCTGCAGTTGTTATCCTTATTCTTTAAGAGAATCTTTTATTTAATATATAGCTTATACTTATTAGCTAAGCTAACTAATTGATTTTTAAACTGATTCTTTAATTTTGTTTTACTATAATGAGCTCTGAGACAATTTACTTTACTTTTGGAATTCATAATGCCCTCGAGTATACATTTGACTTTGCTAATCTTCTCAGAATCCACGCCAACAGTATTAATCGCAATGCATAGATTTGAATCTTTAACCATCATTTTTAACCAATTAAGATTTACATTTTATCTTTCATGAGCCAATACTGAAGCTTTGCTATTATCAATTCCCTCAATAGTAAAAATAAGTAGAGAGTTTAAGGCATCCCTAAAGAGAATACCAGTTTATCTCGAGAAGCATTAATGCTGAGAATGAATTAGGAAAACTTCTGTTTTGCTATTAAATTCTATACTGGCACGATATACTGTCTCAATTATTTCGATCTCTCGTTTCAATACAGCAGGAATGAGATTGAGTGGATTCCAATGTGAATGGCCTTCATCGTGGGAATCTTCGAAGCTTACAACAGCCATGTGCCCTTGACAGATTTCCTCAATGATATTGGCCATTGCAAGTTCGTCTATTTTACATTTATTATAAAATACTATGCTTTCCTTGCAGTTGTGAATAATGATACTAAAAAATATCTTCATCTCCCGAAGTTTTTCTTCCAATAAGTTCGAATATTTAAGTTTCTTTAGAATCTCAGTGGATTTTGAAATAAAACATCTAAATTGCATCTGCAACTCAGCAAATTATTTTTTGAAAAAGGGAGAAAGCTTTTTACATGATTTTACTGAACATTCCCCAAAGGAAACCACAAATTGAACATCATATGTTTTTTATAATCTCCGAAACTATTGCTGGAAGGAGGAAGCAAAAAAGTGAGTATAGTATGAGTTGTTGACCAGTAATTGATGGATAAAGCGATATGGCTCTGGTTGTTTCACAAGAGGAGAAGTAACATTGACTTGTGAAGATAAATCCTCTTGCTTATGACTGCACTAATTTTATACTTCTTATCTTTTGTTTTCCACTGAATAAAGGATAGATTTCATCTCATGGAGGCTGCAACCGTCGTTTGAGAGCAATATGATATTTTAAATATCTTCAGCATGATCCTTAAAAACTTCCAAAATATCTAACTGCTTCTAATTAATGGTTAGCTCCAAAGTCGGAGGTTATAACTATTGTCTTTGAATTTATGACTTATACATTGATCAATAAAGCTATAAATCACTGCGTATGTCTGCTCAGCTTCTCTCCTCTAACAAAGTCAGTCAATAGATTGCTAATTATCACCATTGCTTAGCTGAAAATATTTCCCACTTTAAGTTTAAGGTAAAGGTCCATGCTGTGGTCATTGGTGTTCAGGGAAGTGGCTGGTAGAGAATTGCTACACCCAGATGAATCTCCTTGGCAAGTCTTGTAATTTTGCATTGGTTCATCATACCAAATTTAAGTGCTTGAATGCACGAAGGCAAGAGCAGAAGGAGGAATATGGGGAACTAAGTCACCGTTATGAACAACTCGGATTCCGCCCACCACTGTGTCTAAATATTTAGCAAATTCTGAGTTTCCAACCCTTGGCTGTCCAAAGGTATACAGTCCTGCCAAATTACCGAATGATTCCTTGACATCAGGGGCTGCCAGCACTCCAAGAGCACCTCCCAAACTATGTCCGGTAATATAGATAGGAACATTTCTATACAAAGCTCGTAGTGCTTGAATCTGGGAATTAACCACGCTTTTCACGAGATTAAAGCCAGTATTGAAGCCATTGTGAACTTTACAGGAGGTGCATCGAGAATATGCAACCATGTTAGTGGACAAGTTGATGATCCAATTTTGAAGATTGCTAGATCCACGGAAAGAAAGCACAATTGCATTTAACGAAGAGGAGTAGCCAGTGAATCCCTGAATGTCTCCCACTGAGTTACTAAAAACCCTCACGTTAGTTAGAGGGTATTTTGAACATTTGGCACAGTTCCAAGCATTTATACTGGCTGCGTTCTAGTAGGCGATGGAGGAATAATAGCCCAGATGCAAAGCCAAAGCATTGCTGTAGCAGTTTCCCAAAATGAGTAGGGACATAAGTGCCAAGAGGATGCGTGTCAGCATGCAATTATGATTATAAATCATACATAAGGTCACTTTAATATAAAACGGCACAATATAATAAGAATTATTTTTAATTATAAATATTGATGAGTTATGTTGCGCAAAAACATTTTAGGGCTGCAATTAAGCGGAATGAGAAATTAGGTAAATTGTTAATAATTGATAAATGATTGATCTATTTTATTTTTACATATCATACATTTAAAAAATTTAAACATGCCAATCTTCAAGGAATTTTTAAAAATATCCCCGCTTGTACTCAAGGCTTTTAACGCGCAGCTTCCAGTTGTGGCTCTGTAGTCCACTATCATTTCTCATGGCATGCCATATCCTAGCAATCGCGATTGTGCTCTTGAAGTGGAAGCAATCGTTCGCAAGCATGGTGCTACCCCAGCTACAGTTGCTATTATTGATGGATTAATTCACATAGGTCTCACATAATAATGCATTGAATAGTTTGCAAAAAATGGTAGTCGAGCAAGGAAGGTGAGCCGTCGGGACTTACCATATGTTATAGCAAAAAAATAATGGGGTGCAACTACTGTTTCTGGTACTATGATCTGCAGCGCAATGGCAGGCATTGATGTGTTCGTCACTGGAGGAATCGGGGGAGTCCACCGAGGATTTGAAGAAACAATGGATGTGAGTGCTGACTTAAGATAATTAGGGCGAACGCCTGTTACGGTGGTATCTGCAGGAGTTAAAAATATTCTGGATATTCCCAGGACTATTGAATACCTTTAGACTTAAGGAGTACCAGTAATCACCTACGGCAGTAAATTTTTTCCTGCTTTCTTCACTCCCTCATCTGGAGTCGAATCTCCTCTTTCCATGGACAATATTTCTGATATTGCAGAGCTGTTAAATGTCAGAAAGAAACTAAATCTTCAAAATGGAATTCTTGTAGCTGTGCCAAATTAGGATACAGGGGATGGAAAAATTATTGAAGACGCAATTAAACAGGCATTACATTAAGCTCATTAACAAGGTATTAAGGGGGCAGCTACAACACCTTTTCTATTGAAGAGAGTGCATACTCTCACTGGAGGAGCTAGTGTAAAGTCAAATATAAATTTAATCAAGCGTAATGCTGCAGTTGGTGCTCAACTAGCAGTGGAGCTTAAAAACAAAGAAAACAGGGCAATAAATCACTCTCAAGGTGGATCATTTCCCATGTTCACCCCAAAGGCTTAAAGTAGACCAATCTGTAATTCAACAACAAAGAGGAATAATAAACTCATCATAGTGGGTGGCTCAGCAGTTGATTTTGAGGTAAGTGTAACAGATGGCAAGCTGTAATTGTATCAAAGTTGTAAAGGAGTATGGCGAACAACTTATGGCGGAGTAGGTCGCAATATTGCAGAAGTAGCCAAACGTCTTGGAACTTAAACTGTGCTAGTAACTGCTCTCGGTGGTGATAATACTTCCTCTGACCTTAGACGCAGCATTCTTGCTCATGGAATTCAACTTCATTAGATTAATGATCCTTTCTGCAATGCGCCTACCTATTTGGGTGTGCTAGATGACAATCATGACGCCATTATAGGTATATCGGATATGGATGTTAATGATAATCTCACCTTCGACAAGATTTATCAAGCATACTTTAAAGCAGAGGAACAGCGTGGACACAATAGGAATGACATAGTTGTATTAGACGCTAATTTGGTAGATTCGTAAAAGCAATTGCTAAAATTATTGCAGTATCTATAAAGTCAGGGCTACTTTGTTGTGTATTAATGCAAGGGTCGCAAGGCAATGAAAGTGGCAACAGATAACGCATACGAGTACATTTCCTTATTAAAAATGAATGAAAAGTAACGATAATTAGTGATTAAAACTTTGAGGGAAAAATCAGTGGATATTAAATAAGATAATCAGTATCAATGGCTCGGAAATAATGTCGGTTGCAAATCCAAAAATCATGCACTCACATCAGTCAACACTATCATTACTAACGGAGCTGAAGATTTGAAAGTTATTCATCGAACTGGACAAGTTCAGAATTTTAAATCTATAAGGAGCAGTCGAGTGGAAAAAACTACAGGAGCAGGTGATACCCTGACGGGAGTCATGTGTTCCATGCTACTGAAAGGATAATCCATCGATACTGCATTGAGATACGGAATTGTTGCAAGTAAGATGACCATTGAAAGCGAAAGTAAACACTCACCAATATGCGATTATCTCAGTTTCGAGAGTCTTACACAGGAATTTGAGAACTGTCGAAGTCGTCAATTAATTTGAATAATTCTGAATGGTGATATTCGAGATGAGTATTGCATATATGTGAGTCTATTTTTGTTATTATATTTATTTGGTGATAATGGAGAGCAGATCATATATGTTTTCGACTGCCAGAAAGCGAAGCACCCTTTTGCAGAACAAGGGTATTGAGTACATTCAAAAGTATATTAGATTCCCCCGCGAGGATAATCATGCACCTCGCATGCTTATTGTCAAAAAGGAGTGTCCGCCTGAATACAATAACTTCATCGACTGTATTTAAAAGAACCCCGGCAAGCCTGAAAACTGCATCAGTCTGAGACAATAGCTGTTCGAGTGTGGAAAAGGTGGCTTCAAAAAGGCAAACTCTGACCCCTCTTACGTATATTGATTCAATAAATAATCTCGAACCAATCATAAAACTGCAGATTGTCAATCCTTATTTATGAAAAGATGTATTAGCAATTGATTGTACCCAATAATAATCCATGAAATATTAATACTAATAAATATGAATTTTCCCGATAAATGACAGTTGTAAATGGAACGACAAAATAATTGATAATTTAAACATTAAATCAATCATTAGAGTATTATAAGATTTATTCTCGAATCTATTTCTTTACCTTCTATTGCCGAATTGTCTTCTTTATATTCTCAGCACTCTCTCTATGCATCTTCAGGAAAGATATAAATTATTCGTGCTTCAACTCTTTAATATTGCCAATACCAACATTTTGCTTTGACTGAAACTCGATCTTTTTTGTTTCTAAAGATTTATTGATGCGATCTCGATTGACCTTTTGAGGATTTTTTGTGATTACAACATTTGCCTTGTCTGCGTAGCTCATGCTTTTTTTAATAGAAAATGTCTTTTCTTACTTAATTTAAAGGGATTTCTCTAATTCTGATATTCGTTCGCCTTATATTTTTGGTGATATAGTCTTTGATATAGATGGAAAATTGCTTAAAGAATTGCCTTGCTTTTTATTAACCTTTAGTTCGTCAGCCTTTAACGTTTTGCATTTTTGAGCATTGAAAGAATTCTAAAAATTCTTAAATTTTTGAAGAGAGGATAATTTTAATGTTTGCTGATAGGGTTGTACTTGATTGTTATTGGGCTCCTATTTCTCTAAATCAGCTAGTTTTTGATCTAATTTTTCCTCATATTCTCGAAGTCCCTTCTGACGAGGCTGCAACTGGATGATCTAAATCATAAGCAAATGACTTTTCTTAATTTTTTGAGATGTTTCTTGACCCCGTATCCGCTGAAGTAATAAGAGGCGAATTTGTCTTGCAAGGCATCATAGCTAAACACGTCTTGTTTATTGTTTAATTTATGCTGCGATTTTGACATCAATTATCGTCTAAATTATCGATTAAAAACTGTATTTATAAATGTTAGAAATAATTTTTATACCCCAATAAAATTTGAACAGAATTGTCAAAGCAATCCTTTTTAGACTATTCAAATATAAAAGAATATCTTGAGTAAATTAATTGTAATATGATCATTTCTATCAATTGATGCATGTAAAACAACTTAAAAAATATTGCCAATTATTATTTGAACATGCCTGAAGATATCCCCACTGATGGAGTTCTCTTTGTACATTCATTAATATTTAGTTAACCACTATCTTTAGTAAAATGGCACAAATGTTCTCAGAGATTAACTTTATTTATATCAACTCCATGAAGACGAAAAGGGCATAGATTGATCATCAACTTTATTAGAATCAAAGTACAGTTTCACCGCCAAACCAAAACCTTGAATAGGCAAAACACTGTCTCTCAAATTTATTATAAAAAACAAAATAAAAATAATTGATGCCAAAGCACCCATAAATTGAAACAAATTTTATAAAAAAATAGTCCTTATGTGAGGCAAGTGTTTCTATATGCAATGTAGCGCCTCCTCATCCTCCTCCTTCAAGTTATATTCTTTTTTTCCAAGATCATCGCTAAAAGATATAGAAGTAATACCCTGAATCCAGCATTAGTTAACTGAGTAAAATCGCGTCTCAATGTTGGAAATAACTCTCCTAATAAGAAAAGAAACCTTATCACGACAAATTTAATTTATAAAAACTAAAATACTACGAGGCTATGAAGGTCTATAATAAAAGCAGGGACAACCTCAATCGAAATAAAAAGGAAAGTAAGCTTGCAAAAAAGAAAATACCAACCTCAAAGGAAGTTAAAATAGGCAAAAAGAAAGAATAAAGATAGATGAATAAGAGCTAGTTCTCTGATGACTGTTCTGATATAATGATATGATCTATCTTCTGAATGATAAGTGACTCTAATTGCCAATTATATGTTAAAGAATGATATCATGATCTGGTCCGATTCAGATAGTAGCTGTCTCTCCATGTTCTCCCTTCGTCTTATGCTCCCTTCAGTCGGACTAATAACTGAGTATTTTCCCTTGCGAGACTGATAAACTCGTTTTTGCATTTCTACAACTCGACTGAACTTTCCATCAATAATTCCCTCAAATTAGCATTTTAACTTTATAAATCTCCTGTCAAAAGAGCCTTATCCTTGGCAAGGATTTCATTCTCCTTTCCCAGATGGTCCAATTCGTCGAAAAGTCTATTTTTTTCATGGGTGAGGTGATTTATCTCTGTTTAGTAGTCCCTTGTAAGGTTCAAAATTCTGGTTTTCTCCTTGTTGTTTTAGAGAGACAGGTTCTCAATCACTTTCTCTTTAGTCGAAATAATTTCATTGAGTTTCTTGGTTTAAGTGGTAAAAGCTTGAGAAAGTTCATTAATTTCCTGATTTTTTAACAAATTTTCATTATTCCTTTGAGATTATACTTTTTATAGTTCAGCCCGATGAGTTCTCTCTAGACTTTCCTTCTCCTTTTCCTTTCTATGACTCTCTTAATTAAAGGTATTTTTCCAGTTAACTTCAGCCATCAAAAACTCTTTTTTCAAATTGTCATATTCCTGTTGACGTCCTTTATCATTAGCATCAGCCATCTTTTCAGTCTCCGCTAACTTTTATTGTAAGTGCTTATGCTCTATTTTAACTTTATCCAGTATATTTTCACAATCACTCTTGTTGTTATTTGTATCAATCAGCTCTTCCTTTAAATTCTGCACTTAACTTTAAAGCTCAGAGATTCTTTCTTCATAAATTTCCTTTTCAGATTGGAAAAATTTTGCTTCCTCTTCTTTATCTCTGATATTCCTTTGAATTTAATCATTGAACTTTTTTTGGATGTCTCGAAGTCGGGCTTAGTTTTTGGTCTCCATTTCAGAGATAATTTTCTTGTACATGTCTATGATTTGATTGAGAGATTCAGAAATGCCGTCTCTTTCCTTTTTTAAATAGGAAACCTGGTCACTTAAAACTTGATTTTGAGCTTCATATTCCCTTCCTTTGCTGGTTTCTTCCTATATTCTCTTGAGATTGGATGCCTATCTGTATATAACATTATCAGCTAGTTTGCTAGGAGTAAAAGTCAATGCACAGTAAGCTCCCTTCCCATATTTTTACGGTGAAAGATTGCTTAATTTCTAAGCTACATCTTCCTTTTGACGTCTGCTTGCCAACAGTTTTTCCATATTCCAATAAATTTTATTAATAATATATTGGTTTATCAATTAAATGACCTAATTTATGGATAAAAATAAAAACAAATTTTTCGATTTCTTCACTTGCCACAATCAAACCAAATATTTTCAGCAATTTCAAAGATAATTCGAACATAATTCAAGTAAATTATATATCAGTGATAAATTACAAAAAATATGTAAAATAGAAATAGTACGATGATGTAAATATAATGTTCTGATATAATTTTAGTCAGTGAAGTTGTTCCTAAGTGAAGTATATTTTTATAAGTACTACAATATAAATATCGAGTGGAAAGTATATTGTATGCATAACATAAATGAGCAGCAGTAGTAGCAGTCATTACGATAAAAAATAAAAATCTCCTTCTCTTTCCACCAAAGTAACACCTAAAAACAAGATTTTCATCACCAACTTGAATCCGAAAATATCTAACTTGGAACAAAAATTGAGGGATATGATTGAAAAATTTGGAACCATTCTCAATTTACAGTGCAGAAAAAGCGTAAATCAATGTTATTCCTTCGCTTTTGTTTAACTTAAAGAAAGTGATGCTGTCTCCAAAGTTTTGGAATTAAATGGGCAGGAAATGGAAGGACGAAAACTTAAAATTTAATTACAGAAAAATAATCCTTAAGAAAAGTTAAAAACTTATAATATGCCAATATTTAACAGTGAAAAACCAAAAAATACAGGAAGGGAAGCACCATCTCGAGGATATGAAAAACCCCGTCGCTCAAGATCAAAGAGTAGTGAATAAAAAAACTCCAGGCATCGTAAGCATAATCCAAGCCCTTAAAAACATAAAGACAGAAGAAGAGATAAAAGTGACAGCAGAAATAAATAAAAAGAAAAAAGAAGAGATAAAAGTGATAGCAGGAATAAATAAAAAGAAAGAAGAAGATAGCCATATCAAGGTAGTGGTCGGCTTGAACATTCTGACTAAAAAAGAAACTACTCTTCAAACTAATGCTATACTTGCGGAAGTTCATCTCATAGATCTCGCGACTGCCCTGGCTAATCGAAAAAAAGATATGAACACAAGCGAAACAGCTACAGTAGAAGTGACAATTCATCATAAAGTCGCAATGGTCGAAAATAAAGAAGAAGATCTGTAACCCGATCTAGGGACAAAAAGAAAAGACGTCATTATGAATCATCAGACTCTTATTCAAGAGACAGCAATGAGGATTACAGGAGAAGACATTCCCAAAATAAACACAAAAAAGACAATAATAACTCATCCCGATACTCTCGCTATGACTGAACATGAATGATTCAACCCACAAATCAAACATCATAATCATTTAAGAATTATCATAACTAAGCCATGATCATAAATCTTTAGCCTCGGGAATTTCGTATTAAGATTCGGGTGGTTACAAGTTCTTGTCCAAAGGAGTATAGTCTCTAAATCTTATCCAGCATGCTACCAGTAATGCAAGACCAGCGATTACAATATAGTATATGATTAACTTTTCATAAGATTTGAGCAGACTTTTAGAACTACTAGTTATGCCAATATTCATCAAAGAAAAAATACTTTGACTAAGACCAAGTGAGCTACCAACCACACCCCATGCAGAGCCTAATGCTTTTTCTTCGACGTAGTAAGCTATGCATGGCTCCAAAATTGAATGAAAAACAGCCCAGTTAAAGCTCATAATGAATAGAAAAAGGATTACAACAAGATAGTTGAGTGAAGACGGAGTATCAGTTTGAGGAATTAATGAAAGAAAGATAAGAGCAACAAAGTAGAGGGCTCTTCCAAATAGCATCATATTCCTTTTCTGAGCAGGGAAATGCTAGACAAATTTGCCTAAGATAATCGAGAAAGGAGTGAGGAATATAAAAACAATTGGAATTAATGATCCAACTGTTTCAACTTCCATCCCAAAAGATTTTACAAAGAGATCACTCACATTGTCGATAAAAGAGTTTATACTGCCTTCGGTGAAAAAAATTGCTAAAACTATTATCCAAAATTAGGTCTTGAATTACTGCAGCGCTCTCCAGTCGAATCCAGCTTGTGATTGTATTCGCATTTAAGGCTAACTTTGCTCAGGGCCATCTAGAAATTTAATTATACACCATATTCCGAATATTATGGATATTAAACAGAATCCTGAACCTATAAAGAAACATAGAGGCATACTATCAGTTTATTTTTGAACAGCAGACGTGACAAAAGAGTTGAGAGCATTAAAACAATAGGGAATGTTGAGACACAATCCCATAATAAATTCATAGTGTTTTTTGCTGAACTGATCTATCAGTTTTCCTTGGATAATAATAATACCTAGTCCACTGATACCAAGGATACCTCTAACGAAATACATACAGGTAATATATCCATCACTTCGATTGCTAAGCAGTATTCCTAATGCTGTTTGTGCTATCAATGAAAAACTGATGAGAATCATCATAATGATCTTTAAAGGAAATTAATCCACTAAAATACCCAGAGGGATAAGGAATATGAATTGGGCTAAGTATGTGCAGAAATATAGAAAGTTAAACTGTTGTGATGTTAGAAAGTAGGGGTGCTCTTTAAGATGAACCTCCTCAGCCTGCAGCATATCGTGATTGTAGTAAAATCCTATGGAAATGCCGATGGCGATAAGAGTGATTAGATAATCTCTTGCCTTCATCTGTAATGCAAGCTAATTGCAATAATATTAACAATAATATTAAAAATAATATTAAAAATAATATATTCAAATCTTCTGAATTAAAAAGATGCAGAGGTGAAAGATCGATAATGACCGAAAAGAATTTGAGTAATAAATACCGTAATTTGATATTGCTCTAGCAATCATCTTTTTAAACCATTTAGATTGGGATTATTGATTGATAACTTAACTAAATTATATTATCTGTTTAATTAGATCTATTTTTATAATTGTTTTTCAATCAATCAGTCCAGTCTTTTGTCTGCGATATCTTTAAACCTAAGCAGTTGAGGTTTCAAAAAATGTTCGTAAATGATTAAGGCTCCGTTGGTTCTTGGATAAAACATCCATATGTAAAATATAATTTTTAACACGTAATAACCAGGCAGGAAGAAGAGAAGTATTCCTAAAAGCTTATCAAAGGCAGTCACAATTCCAAAGACAATCCAATATGTCAACCATATTTTACATTTTTACTATGATTACTGGTGGATGGCCTTAATCAATAACTAGTTACCTTGAAAGACATATATGCTGGATAGACCAACCCAAAAAGTGTGACGAAAACGTGCTGGAACAGTCCAGTTAGAGTTAAAATTACCAATAAGATCACTGTTGCAAGCACTACATGGGCAGGCTCTACGTCATATTTGCGGCAAATAGACTTGAGTGGGGTAAAGTCGTCGAGATCTTAATTAATGGCTTTGGTGACTGATTCAAAGACTGCTCGAATCTGATTGTCAGAACTCATCTGATTGCCAATCAATTATTAAATAATATAATTTGAAATGGAGTATAAGAATTCATTGCAGTTTTAAATCTTTCAAATACTGATAATGAAAATAGATAGATAGATAGATATTAGTTCTCCGCTTGCGCAGATTATGATAATGAAAATGAGCTATATCGTGTAGTCTATCTTCAATATTGTTATGATTTATAATTAGTTATTAATTGAGAGATGGAAATGATTAAAAATATTAATACCAAGCTCGACATTGGATGGAAATTAACCAATTTATCTTGCTATGTTTGCAAGGGCACCACCCTAGCTGAACCCAAAAAATAAAATACTGAATTTTACTGTCCCAAGTGCAATAAGAATTACCCTCTTAATGACCCTAACAGGTAAAACTAAGACTCAGACTATGAAGAAAAATAATTTGTTATAGAGGATGAACAAGAATCATCAGACCCAATTGCAAAAACAGTCGAAGCTGGAAAAAGTTAATCTCCATCAACTATCAATTTTAAGCCTCAAGTCTAAACATTAACTACAGAAAATATAGTAGTTGATCGCAAACAGCCTCATGCTTCAAAAACAAATCAAGTCTCAAAGTAAATCGGATAAAAATTGATGAGGGGATGGACTATGCTCAATGAGAGCTGCATGGGTAAATTTCTTTTTATAAAGATTGTTTTGTTCCTTTAATGAAATCCAAAAAGGGATAAAAGATATGCTGTGGATGCCATAAAGACTACTCTGATGAGAAAAACCTATAAAAAAAGCCAAATATAGATGCCAAAATAAAGGTAGACTTATAAAAAAAAGAAGTGGCTCAGTAGTAGATTAAGGGATAGGCAAAGCTTAAAGTGAATGATACCGCTAACATCTTTGAAAGAATTCAATAGAGATCTTTAAATTTCCTTGAGATAAAACTTAACCGGTCTATGTAAGATAACGATTTAGTTCGTTTTGAACAGATCCTTTCCCTCATCTATAAAATAAAGAACCAAATCAAATGATTTATACTAAATTGAGCTAGTATGAAGTTATAACTCCTTTATCTTAATAACCAAAGCCATTTGCGATTAGAATTTCAATAATATTTGCATAATCAAAGCAACCAAGTAAACTGACCTTTAGTAAGTTGCTGAAGTGGCATTTTTTGCATTTATTTCATCTATTTTAATGCACAATTACATTACTTTCAATATACTTTTCAATTTTGACTATGTTTTCCTCTTTTAAAGTAGTTTATAACTCACTTACCTTTTATTAGATGTAAAGTCCCATATCCTCACATATTATTTGACTAAGAGGTTTTTATCTAAAATTGTATACAAAATAATCATCTAACGACCAATATACTACATTTTGGATTCGGCAAAGCTCATAATAAATTTCTCTATCGGCCCTATCCGTGTAGTTTGAAACCTATGCATAATTATGATTGTTCATCAAATATTTTAGCTGCCATCTAAATAATAAGGCCATAGGAAGTTCAGACCAACTGCAGTTTAAAAATCTCGAGCGGTAGTCAAGCATCCACATATGCAGACAGCACCAGCCATGCTTATGAAGATACTTTTTAAGAAGAAAATCTTTGATTATTGATTAAATACTGCTTCGAAAAGTGTCTGATTCGACGTGACATACGATATTACCTAAAATCTAGCCATATTTAGTTCTAAATACATTGACGACTACAGCTTGGCTTGGCGAAATTCAGACTCAGATTTGTTGGTTTGGAATTGCTGAATAATAAATCTGATACTTAATTGACTGAAAACGCGCATATTAATTTTCTGCTCAAAGAATTCAGGGCTGCCCTCATAGTTGTGAATTTAATCATCTATATTATAAATAAAGTAAAAATAGTCATTACTAAAGCATTGGTCATTTCTATATTACCGCAATCTCATAATGATAAATAAGAGTTCACGTTAACAACTTGATTAATTTAAAGCACCATCTATATTTTTATACTTTAGTTAAATCATTAAAAGCCAATTAGCTTTTGATTGCCATAGTTGATTCAATTTATTATAAGTTTATGACATAGCAATCATAGATCTCGCAGCTTCATAGCAGCACATACATTTCGTAGACACTAATTGCTATCAAAAATGATATCCAAGAGAAAAGGAATTACACCAACTACCCCTAAGTCTCAGCCTCATCATTTTTAGAAAAAGCTATTAATGTCAGAATGGGTTTTCGAGAACTGGCAGAAGGAATTGAAGCGAAAAGGTTACTGGCTCAACTTCAAAAGGAGAAAATTTAAAAATGTAAGATATTTTTAGAGGGATTGCAGTATTTTAAAGTAAGGATAATAGCATTCAGGAAACCTTAAAAAACAAAATAAAAGAAAGCTAAATCGAAACAATTGACCTCACATAATATCTTGATGAACCTCTCAAAGTCGACGATTGGATTGAGGAGTTTAACAATGCTGAAAATCACCTGATGAATTAGATGGAGTCCAAGCGCCAAAAAAAGCAAAGGTATGAAGAATTGCTTCTCCAAAAATAGCGGAGAGAAGAGGAGAGTAAAGAAAAAAAATAATTTTTTGAAAAGGTTTTGCCCCAACACGCAAAGAAAATATATCAGCAGATCCAATAAACCAGTAAAATGTTGAACATTCAATAATTTGAAGATTTAGAAAGGATTAACAACAGAGATCTTGCTATTATCTATGATAAACTTAATCCCTTGAGGACTAATAAGATTATAGAACTTACGCCTTCCAGGGAAGAATTTTAGTAGATTGAAGTCGTTATATGCATATCAGACCATCAATGGTTCAATATGGCAAATAAAAACAAAATCAGCATTGTGGAAAAGGAAATAACATTCACATTCACTTGTCTTTCTCCCCATTTTGATGGTTTAGTTGTCGGGTTAAACAGAAGGGAAGATTTTACAAACGAAGAAGTTTTCCAAAGACTATACAACAACGAAGAAATATAATAAATATTCACCAATCCCCAAAATTAAATGTAGCGCAATATCAATGCCAAGTATGTGAAATTACCATGGATTAATGCAATGCTCAATGGCATCGTTTCTCCCCAAAGAATGCTTTAACTCATCAAGGAGAGAGTATTTTGTTTGCAACTCATGAGATATCTCTGCGAAAGCATGAAAAAAGTGAGCTTTTTCTTTCCTTTTCATCTGAAAGAAGACTCCTTACCAGTTCCAATCAATCTAAAAAAGTATTACAAATTTAACGCAGAGTAACTACGGGTTCCCTCTAAAAGATATCCTTTAAGTAGTATCTGCAACTAGTTCATTTACCCAGTTGGGTTAATAAATATTTAACGACTTACGAGCTCCTCTAATCTTAATATAAACTCAAGAATATTGATAAAAAAATGAGAGAAAATGTTGACAAAAGTAATTTTTAGAGCATTCTAAAAATCATGAATTTATAGGAGATCGCAGAAGCAAATCTGAATGATTATTATAAGGGAAGTTTTGCTATTCCTCACAATATCTTGACGTTTATACTCATCTTGCCGACCGCATATCCCTTAGAGTATTATTGTCACTATTCAGATATTCCAAAATTTCCATTCTTCAGTGGGAAACCACAAGGAGAGAATAAGAAAAACCTTTAAAGATGGATATCCCTTGCAGACTCATAAGGAGCGAAGATCGCCCAGTGTTGAATGACGGATTATTAAGCATGTAGCACGCAGTTAACGAATAAATCTCTTAGTTTATTAACCATCACCAATAATATATCCCTTTCCGCGTTTTATTTCAACTAAACCGCCTTCTAACCTTGCTTGGAGAACATAAACACTCGAGTGAGTGATCTTGATATAAACAGCCTTATCATAATTCCTTGATTTAAGCCATCATTATTGTCTTAAATTCCATTTTGGCAATTTGTATAAAAATGATAAAGAAGTATCAATCATTATGAATTTATCTGAGGCTGAGCGTAATTCTACAAACCTTTAAATCCACTTAAATTGTTTGACCAATTTTTGACCCATGCAGTATACCTTAGACAGAAAATGAGAAACTATTAATCATAATAACAAAAATATCTAAATTTTGAAATTTCAATTAAGTCGGTATTACTTTTTAGACTGTAAAATTAACGACTCTACTACAGGCATGACAATAACTATTTATATATCTCAAGTCGACCTGATCATCAAAACAATTTCTACTTATTAGTTGTCTATAAATGCTAAATTCCTTTGTATGGTATAAAACAGAGAGTGATAGACAAGATATTAAATAGAAATCGTGTTATTAATATAATTAATAACATTAATAATTGCTAATAGTTCTTTATAAATTAAATTGAAGCAAAGAATTTAATAAATTTAATGTTTTACTATTCTTAATCTTTTTGCAGGATTCAACCATCGATTTTATTTGTTTATTTATTTTTCATTTTTGTTGAGTGGCATTGATAATCAGCATCGATTTTAACAAACACTCATATTTACCTTTCGCAATTGACTCAATATAGTGAGTCATACTTGTTGGAAGCTTTCGAATTGACTCTATGTTTTGCTGATTAAGCCATTGCTATCCTTCAAAGGAAAAATATTTAAATTAATGAAAGCAAACTATGAAAAAACAACTTTAGTTTTGAAGAATTTTTAAGGCTATTATTTCAGTACGACTTCCTTAAATAATTAAAAAAAATATTCACAGTTTGTTGCTAAAATATCGAAGGTTTTTTAAAAATAAAATACGATTTGATGAGCCTTCGATCATAGACATCTTTATGATGAATAATTTCAAGGTCAAACAGCAAAATATATGTTATTTAAGCCGGAGAAAAAGAGAAACTGTAGTTCCCTTAAATATATGAAGCAAATAACATAAAAAAATAATTCAATTAAGTTTAATTCAAAACACAAAAATAATTTGCAATTAGAAAATCAGCAAAGTTATAATCAGGAAAAAAATGTTTTTTAAAGGAAAAGGATTAGATTATGCATTACTGAATTTAATTTCAATATTTACTTAATCCGATTAATGAATTTCTATAATATTGTCGATAGCTTTAATGAAAAACATTTCTTTCATACTTCTTGCTGCTCTCCTTGTCAGTCAAACGGTGGTGCAGAGTCAAGTCCTGGATATAGTTGGTCCTCTTACTAAGACTGCTTTTGGATGTTTAGCTAGCCAAGGATATCATGTTGCCATTGTTCGTGCCTATTCTCTGAACAATGGAGGATCTATAGATCCAAACGCCGTTCAAACTCTTGTGAATGCTAAAAGCGCTGGTTTTATACCTTTTATTTACATAAACCTTTGCCGAAACGGTGATGCTGCCTCCCAAATAAACACTGTGCTTTCTTCAATCTCAAGCAGTCTTTATCGTGGCAAATGGATTAAAGTTCAACAAAATACAGTTGCAGGATGCTAATGGCCAACAAACGATCCAGTTGGCAATTGTGCTTTCCTATCATCTGCTGTCCAAGAATTCAGCGTCCATAGCGAACCAGTGCCAGGAATATTTTCAACAGCTGCGGCGTGGAAAAGTCTCTTTGGAAACAGCTGCAATATATTTGGTGGGATTTATCAGCTTTGGTATGCAGACTATAATTCCTCTGGTCAACTAAATTCCGATTAAAATAAATTGGATTTCGTGCCCTTCGGAGGATGGACTTATCCTGTATATAAGCTCATACGTGGGAATGTTCATGTTACCCCCTTGTGTAATAATCCAACTTGGCATGTTTTCATTGATGTCACAACGTTTGTCTGATGATCTTTATCCCAAAAATGAATTTAATTTATCAGGATGACTCATAAAGTCTTACCGTATTTAATTAAAATATTGTTAAGAATAAGGCTTAATGATTCTGCAGAAGCAAGAATGAAAGAGTAAATAGTTTCCAATGAATATTTCTCCCTTAATGAAATCAGTATGATTTATTTTTTATTATTTTTAATCCAAAGGCTATTATTTCGCTTTGTAAAAATAGGGCAACCGAAAAATATATGCTGGCATAAATGTTAGAGCCAGAACCATGATAAAATAAAGCGCGCTGTTGATTAATTTGCTTATTTTGTCAAATAAATTATAAAATCATGCAACCAATAATACTTTCATAAATTTAGCAAGGAAAATGTGAAAAAAACAAAACAAGAGACAACAATTGTCCAGAGATTTGATGAATCCAAGCATAATTAAAAGATTTCTATCTGTTTGGTGATAATTGAGTTGGTTTGGCTAACTCTCAACATAAACTCGCACCTCTGATATCAAATGAATACCAAAATATATTAACACCAGCTAGTTAATAATGCCAAATTTATATAAATCTATACATTGATCAGAATTAAGCATCTGTTAAACCATTTTCAAGCATCATAGATACCTGCCTTCTCCGCCGGTAGATAATAGTGGATCTGATGAGAATTATCAGACCTGCACAGCTACTGATCGATAGCAGCACAATGAAGAGGTTACTTTCTTTGCTGTAATCCTTTTTAACATTTAATGCCAATCCAATTATTATCTCCACGATGCCCACTACTATATTCCCAACTGCCATGGAAAGTGTAGAGAGCATATCCACTTTCGAATCATCTCCTTGAGTGATTGACATCACTTAATTGGAAGCGAGCATGTTAAAAGCTCCACCAAGGAAAAATCCAATAATTCCCGAGAAGATCATAGTTAATATGATGTTAAAAGTGGCCACGAAAAACACAGTCAGGCACCCACAGATGATAATGCACGAATAAAAGAGACTGTAGCTTTTGATATTTTTGTTAAACATGACAAGACACTTTTAACCAGTCGTTAAGCTGTTGTATTAATTGAGAGGCACTCTTCTTTTTTACTTGTAGAAATAACCAAGAAGGGCTGATCCAAAGACAGTACTGACATTAAATAAACTTGGAGCCCAAGTTGAGTAATCTTTATAGTTTTGGTGAGTTAAATAAGTTGGCATCCAGAGAAGAAATCCATAAAGAATGGACTTCAATAGAGCCATGGCGAGAAGATACATTTTATTTTCATGTAATACAGCCACCTATTTAGCATATTTTAAGAATGCGAAAAAGTTATCTTTGCGAGTTCTTTTCTTTTCTTTCTAAGATTCGCCACTTAGCAGTAGTTATGATTGCTCGATCATTCTTTTTTTATCTTTAAGAATTATAAAAACCAAAATAGCCATCACAAAATGAACTCCTGCTCCAATTAACATCACATACTGCCATTTGAGATTTAATTGCTACAATATCAGGTTACCCAATAGAAATCCGAGAACATTTCCGACATCTCCATTGGCTGACCAAATTCCTAATATTGTTCCTTATTTTTATACGTTGAAATGTTGACTGACGAGGTATAATAAAACAGGCCATGCTGTAAACTGACAGAAACCAAATAATATTAGGGAGATACCTGGAACTAAATATCGAATCTCAAAGGGTTGATCTCCAATCGTACCGTCCGACTGCTCGAGCAATAATCCAAGTAAAGGAATGACTGCATAGGAGCAGGCTGTAATTATTCCGAATATTAAGTATATAGTTGTCTTAGAAGTGCTTCCTTCTATGAAGAAGCGTAGGAAGAAACCTAGACCGAGAGAGATATAAACTAACCCATCGAAGAGTCCCAAGAAAATGCTATCTAAGCCAAAAGCGATTTCGAATTCTGGTTTGATAGATGAGTAGCCCATTCTAAGGATGTGAACGGCTGCGTAGGCAGAAAAAGTTAGAACATAAGTTAAATATTTCATTGGGCAATGTAACTACTCCAAAGGTTTTTTATTAATATTCTACCTGACTTGGAAGTGAGAATAAATTATTAATTGTGGGCGAAAATAGCAATGACTGGGCTATTTGTTCATAATAATATTTTATCGATGGGTAATTACGGGTATTTTATGGATGATAAGAGGCCAATTTAGTAAAGTTTAAAAAAAGATGAGAACTGATGATCTAATTTTTTTTGATATTTCAAAATCATTGACAAAAATCAAAGCAAGAGTTTGACTTAAAATTATTTGAAGATTCTTAATGATCATGATTAAAAAATATTATTGATATGAATCATTTATATAAAAAAACGTAGAGCTCTGTGGAAGGCCTTAGGGTCATCAAACTCTTTTTTCCCTCCCTTCTAGAGATCCAAGGCTCATTAGTCATTAGCACGGCTAGTTTTAACATGAAAAATGGTCAGAATTGATAAAAATAAATAGCAACCAATAAGAATACATAATCACAATTTGTCCGATTTAATGTCAAAATTTAGCTTGTTTCTAAAATAATTGATACTTCATGTGGAAAATAACAGCAATGCCCTGGAAATCACGGAGCCTTATAGAAGGATGGTTTCTCATCAATACTTCTCCATTCTTAACATGAATGGAAAATAATTTGATCCACCTGCCTTCGATGTTTTGATTCAAGATTTAGACTAAAAAGATCTTCACACTAAAATTTCGTAAAAGCTAGGAAAACCCTACCTTCATTAACTTCAAGAAAATTAAAAATAATTTTAGAATATTCGAAAGGGAATTATTTTTGGAGTAGGGATACGTGGACTTATAACTCTTCCAACTCGAAATTCAAACGCCAAGCCAATTTGGATTCACTATATTATCGATACAGCATCTCCATACACTTACTTAACAGCTCATGCTTTGTAAGTTTTGAAGTGCAATCTAACCTCTAATCTGTTTCAACTTCACATTAATGGATCATTGGCTAGTTCTATCATGATGTCAACTAATCACTTCTCAAATGTAAACCTCTTGGGGATGAATTTTATAATGCAAAAAAATCTATTGGTTTATGACCCAATCAATACTAAAATTGTTCTTTATGATAAAGAGAATGATCTGCTTAAATATTGATGATTGATGTTTGGCATGATTTTGAAATAATTATTTGCTATTTTAATAGAAAATTTTAATCTACTGCTCAACATGTCATGAGAAAAAATTATAGCCAATCTTGTTCACTAACAGATGATTAGATGCCTTGATCATGTCTATCAAATTATCAATTCATAAACAAACAAAAACAGAGGGTGCCCGAAGGCCTAAAGATCACATTTCCTTTTTGTTTACGAATGGCAGGGTTACAGTAAGCCAAAAGCGATTTCGAATTCTGGCGTGATAGATGAGTAACCCATTCTAAGGATGTAAACCGCTACGTAAGCAGAAAAAGTTAGAACATAAGTTAAATATTTCATTGGGCAATGAAACTACTCCAAAGGTTATGTTATTAATATTCTACCTGACTTGTGAGCCGAATAAATTATTAATTGTGGACCAAAATAGCAATGACTGGGCTATTTGTTCATAATAATATTTTATCAATGGGTAATTACGGGTATTTTATGGATGATAAGAGGCCGATGTCTTCTTTAGTAAAAGTTTTAGAAAAGATGTGCCCTGATGATTTACAGCACTATTTTTGATATTTGATATCGAAAGAACGCATAACTTCCATTATCATTAACTATATAATCTAACATCAGTAAATCTAAACCTAAATAATTAAAAGTTATCCAATTTTAATGGCAATTATAAAAGTCCATTATCTAGATTGCAAATGTCATAATTTAACCCCTGATAATATTGTTGATAATTTTTTAGCTTCTACTTTACCTACGACTGAGATAATTTTTATCGCTAAATCTGACGTTTAAAGCTTTTCGACTATATTTTTCATTCTGACTCAGTAAATTTCATCACTTTAATACCATCAAAAATCAGATGCTAGTAATGGTAAATAGTTTGCTTGTAAAATAATAATAATTTTTATATCTAAAGTGAGATCTCATTTCCAGAATGAAAAAAATCAGCAGTAAAGACAGAAACTTTACCGTGGTCAATATGATGTAAAGCTTTCCCTTTGGGCAACTAACTTAAAAAGTTGATGAGGATGAACTTGTCCTTGTTCTCAAAAAATTAAACTTCTCGTCATAAAAATAGCTGGAAACTATTAGAAAAATGATACAGATTGTGGAAAATATCAGCCATTAATCTTTAATCAGTTTTCATCACGCTTAGAAGGGACCTGAACAATGCTATTTATTTTATTAATATGCCCCCTTAGCCATTTAAAAGTGGGTGCTGGAACTGGGAGATGACATCCTCTAAAATCTATAGTTTTCAATGCTGAATTTGGCCAGTTACTTGACTCAAAGGGGCATTAAATTTAATTTTGATCCAAAGTGCATCGGTTTGAGTAAGGAAATTAAAGTGAAATACTTCTTAAGTAATTTTACAATCGACCATGAGAAAAAAATGATCAACTACAAATAAATTCAGCGGGAAATTAATAAATTTTTTATTAGCTTCAAGAATGCTGCTCAAGTGAGGAGGGAGGAAGAGGAAGAATAGTATAGGAAAAGTCTAGGCACCTTTGCCTCCATCATCACAAGAGAATCCTGGGACACCAAATCTGTTTGTATGCCTCAGACTGCCAGAATTATGGGTAAGCAATAAGTTTTTCTTGAAAAAATATCAACCTTCAAGAAAAAGAGTCTCTTAATTTTTTAAAGACTCAAAACTCTGAAAATCTTAAAAGAATGATTTTTAAGTTGCATTAAAACAATGATAGCTTATCATAATTATATTAGGTTTCATTCTTCAATTTTATGTTAATCTTCCTATTCATCTTGCTCCTCAATAGAGTCAGGAAAAATACTTTATCTCTATTAGTAGTTTCTTTTATTGTTAGTTTACCTTTAAGAATATTCAGATTTTATTTCACTATTGCTTTGCTCCTTCATATTCTCAAGTCTTAAATTGCTATCCTTCATATTTAGTAATATCTTTAATTACAACTAGACTTATCTCGGAAGCTCTTCGCCTGGTTTTTTGGAATAAAGCACAATTAGGTTGTTTTTTAATCGTTAATTCTCTAATAATAGCATCTTTATGCTGATCTATAAACATTAACTATTAAACTGCGGCCCTTCTTCATCAAATTAAGTTTGTGCTTCAGCATGTTTGACACCTCCAAATGAGAAGTAGGCCCTGCTTTCCTTTAAATTAATCTCCTTCCTCATAAGTTAAATTTTTTCTAGGTGTTCACTCCGTTCTTGCCGATAGTAAGTCATTTCCTTTTCGACTTCTATTAATCTTTCCTCCACATGCTTTTCAATTTCCTAGAAATGCTGAATCTCTAAATTATATTTATTTTGCAACTACTCATACGAATCCTTAATCTGATCTTTCTGAATGACTGGATGAATACCTCGATTATGACTTTTTTATACTAATTTTTCAGCAGTGCAACTTCTTATGAAAGCGATTTGATTTCCTCTTATTTTTTGGATAAATCTTCGGTAAATCTTTTCACATCTTCACTGTTCACTTTGTTGTTGACTTATTAAGATTTATCTTTTCCTTGTTCCTTTAATTGCTAAAATTTCTTTAACCTATGTTAAGATGGCCTTACTTCACTTCTGATATTTTGAACTGTTGCTCCAATTTGATGTACTTATACTGTTGCGTATTGATTATCTTCTTATATTATTATATTATCCCTGACCATTAAATCAGTTTACTATCGCTAATCACGCGTTTATCACTACTAAACTACGCCTTGCGATAGACTTCTTCCAAATTATTTACGCCAAATACAGTAAATATTTTTGCCATTTACTTCTTATGATTTCCTATTTATCCCTACAAGTGATGAATTTGACGTAAGTATTTTTTGTTTTGCACCTAAATTAGTTATTTCATTGTACTTCAGATTCAGCTATTTGTTTCATCAGTTTAATAGCTTTGATTTTGTAGTCAACGTTCGTATCAACAAAAATGCTACTTTGCTAAGGAGTGAAATCATTTGTGTCCGGAATGCGCAAACTTTCTTCGTCCTTTGCCGGCGTGCGATATGCTTTCGTTTCACTCATGTGTATCGAAATAAAAAATGGTTGTTTATTATTAAAATTATCAACGCATTGGATCTAAAACAAATAAATATAATCAATGTGAGACTTCCAGATCGTTTTCTTTAGTTCTGCCTTACTTATCAAAACAGAAACTATTTGCATTGCAAAATATTAATGGCCATTACTCACTGCAATTTAGAAGCAGTTTGGTTATTACTTCTCGATCTGTTACTGATTTGAACACCTAGTCACTGTCCATCTTCTACATTCTCTTTTAAAAGTAACTGAGAAAGATTTTATAAACGTAGTTCCAAATGTTTGTTTTAAGTAAACAGTCAATAAAAAAACCAATGCATTCGATACCCATATAGCCCATCATAAGTTCATTTATCCACTCGTATACTATTGGTTCCAAATCAATGGCATACTGTTGTGTCTAAATAACGAAATCAATACCAGTTGTAGGAACCACTTTGGAAAATAGTCCTTCATTAATTCCATGATTTTGATGATATGCTTCTGAAAAACAGGTCTCGTAAGATTTTCAAAATGATTCATGATGATATCCACGCTCCAAAATAGGATTTCTTCCTCACGGCTATCGCTTGATAATCCATTGCTATTGGAAGAACCTATATGATAATAAATGCCTAAAGCAAACCACATCCACAGATCATTTTATCTTGATAGCTGTTATGATCTACTGTAGTAAATCGTGTGTTTCAGGTAATTTTTACAGACCCTCAAAAGTATGCTGCGATCTACATAGATTATGCAGTACCTTTTTCACCTAAACGCACTCCTAATATCTATAATTTTTTCAACAGCCTCTTTTAGAGGTCTCCATCACTCAGAAACACTTCAATATTTCGTCGAGAATAGCTATGATATGCTTTAACGAATTTGGCATCACCTTTCCAATCATAATACTCATTAACCCATTTTATTACCATATTACAAAGGCCTTATTCGCTTCGATCGCATTTACAGAGACTTACTTTTCGAGGGGTTATACTAAACAATTTACACCACAAGGAAGCTGATTATTAAATTATTAGATCGTTTGGATTTCTGGGAATACGATATTTTGCAAGAATGGGTTGCGTTATGTGTGGTAAATTATGCTGGTTACCGATATTACTGCTAAAGAAATCATTGCCTGTTACTGATTTTAGCTGTGAAAATGTTGCGTTGTGATGATTGAGCTCTGAGTAACTCATTCTTAATCTTATTATAAATGAGTTAATTCCCTTTTAACAATACAAAGACAGATGAGAATAAATAAAACAATTGGAATTAAAATTATTACTCAATGTTTGAATATATGTTTGTTGAATGAATGCATATCATAGGAAGAAGTCAGTGATTAAGTCTTACTCCAAGACTGTTTTATCTTGAATTACTCTGTATTTTGAGAAATCAGTCACTCCATGCTTTTTTAAGAGCTATTCATCCTAAATTATACTTGATTTACAATATAGAAATTACCCGTATTTTGACGGCTATTCGAAGTAAGAATAATGTAAGCAGCATCGCTTAAAATGTCAGTATTTCTTGATCGTTTGATAGACTCTTATCCTCCTAAAAGATTTTTTACAGCTGCTGTCGCAATGGCAGTTCTAGGCCATAAAGCATTCACTGCTACTCCTTGCTACTTAAACTCTTCAGCCATGCCCAAAACACACATAGACATTCCGTATTTTGCCATGGTATATGATAAATGAGGAGCAAACCATTTAGGTGACATGTTGAGAGGCGGTGAAAGATTAAGGATGTGTGGATTCTAAGCCTTAAGAAGATGGGGCAAACAATATTTTGAGACCATAAAAGTGCCACGAATATTGATTTGATGCATCAGGTCGTATTTTTTCATCGATTGTCCGACTGTGTCTGAGAGATTAATAGCCGATGCGTTATTGATTAAAATATCGATGCCTCCGAATGTTTCAACAACCTTATTGATGCACTCCTTCACTCTCTATTCGTTTCTTATATCGCATTGCAAAGTCAATGCCTTTCCGCCGGCTTTTATGACATCTTCTCCAGCAGTGAATATAGTCCCTGAGTTTAAATAAATCTACCTGGTAGATTGGGTTGTGGGGTTGTGGTTTTGGCGAGAATGGCGATGTTTGCTCCATCCTGAGCGCACCTTAGGCCAATAGCTAAGCCAATGCCCCGTGATGCGCCAGTAATGACGATGGTTTTTCCTTTGAGAGGCTTGGGTTTAACTTTACTTATCTGATTTTTCAAAATCTCAAGTCTTTTCATATCTTCACAATATATAGGTAAAATATTCAAGAATACAATCCAAAATCTGGAATACGAATACTGTAGTTTGCTGATAGGCTAAATAATCATACAATGATGGGATAGCGATTAAATATTCACAGGGCTATAAGTTTCCCTATTTACTTAGATAGGCTTCCATTATTTAAGAGTGGACCCTTCTAATCCGTTGCTATTAAATTGAATGTCAGTTCATTTTTGATGCGTCTGTTATAAGATGATGATACTTATCATCTTTATCTATCTAGGAAAGATATTTTTAAGTTAAAACTCTCACCAAAAAACCCTAAGAAAAGAATCATCACAAATATAGCTAATAATGAGCCCCCAACACTAATTTTTGTGCTTAAAACTAGGGTGGTGCTAAATAGGGTAAAAGCAAATGAAGAATCTGTAAGATTTCAAATGGTAAATGCTTATGATTTTGTTATAAATTTATTGCAGTTTTCTTTATGATTTTTAAATATAATTTAAGTTATCTTATAGAACAATGGCTCTATATAAAGTGAAAAAAATATCAGATGAGCAGAATAAATTAAAATGAGCTTTGGAAGCGAAGTAACTTGTCTCCGAGGCTGTCCTTGATTTTTAGGGTTCTTTTTTCTTTATTTTATTTTGGATAAGATTTAATTTAAGAAACTCTCTTTCCAATGAGTGAAGACTTATTAATTATTTATTAACAGCAGAAAAATCATTTTCAAACTGTATTTTCATAAAATTTGATATTTTTTGTATTGTGTTTATACGAGTCAGAGACTTATTTTTATTTAGTGAAAGATAAGAAAGCCAATTTATACAGTTAAAAGCTAAAAAGCCAAATTTTTATATTCCTCATCCTAAAGAAGCTTAATCCAGTCTGAACCATCTGTTTTTTCTAAAAATTTCTTGAATTGATGATAGTTTAAAATCCATTTTTTAAATAAAGTTGTAGAAAATGGACGAAACAAAATATCAAAATATGAATTTTCTCATATAAAAAGACAGGGATGCTTAACAGGTGATTTTAATAAGAATTGGAAGCATTATAATAAAATAACTTTGTATTTGAGGACGGCAGTAAAGAAATGTTAAATCGAAGTTGATTTAAACCGCTGTATAATAATAGAAAATGAAAACAATTCTTATCTCCATTTTACTTATTGTACTTGTCATCTCACCTCCCTCACCAACAGCCACATTCACCCTCTCTTTTAGTTATGCTGCAAGGAAAAAAGGAACCTTGTAAAGCTCCTTGGCCAATGTCTTATGGAACGACGACATTGTTCTCTCAGTTACCCCTTCAGACTATAATGTTCATACTGCTACCGTTGTAGTAACGGCAGTTGTTGGACAAAATTTTCTCCAGTTTGAAGGTGCCGGCGCTTCTGATAATTATGGTCTCGGAATCACCGATATGACCCTTATCAAGGTCGGAGACTCCACTAACACTAACGTTTTGGTCAACGGAGATTTTATGCAACCTTATTTAGGTTATGCTGCATAAAATTTTAATAGCATCCCTGGATGGACAGCGGAACCTGGAAGCATGCTTGAACTCGGAACTAGAAAGATTTACAATCCTGCCTGGAGTACTCAAAACATCCAACTCGTATAGCTTGACAGTTATGCTAACTTCTAAATGACTCAAACGTTGACCTTTGACAGCAATTTTGTTGTGATTAGCAACCCAACTACTCCTGCATGCACCGCTTCCTCTTTATTTTCATCACCGCCTATTTATACCCTTACATTTGCTTTTGCACCCAATATTGTTGGCACAAGTAACCTCCTCACCTCTCAAGCCAATGTTCTCTGGAATGGTGACATTATTGATTGCATTATTCCGATTTATAAAGAGGTCAATACTGCTTCCTTTCAAGTCGTAGTTAATCCTTGTGGTTCAAATTATCTACAGTTTGATGGAAGCTAGAATAGCGATGGTCTTGGTCTTTCCATTTCTAACGTCCAGCTCACTTCAGCCTCAGGTAACCCAGTAACTCTCGGTACTTGGACAGCTGCTAATCCATAATTTGCTCCTTGCTCAACTTTTAACCCTCATTGGAGTAGTAGTTTCGATCCATGTTTTAGTTTGGACTCTGGAACGAACCAACGATATACTCAATAAATTAATCTTGCTTATACTCCTTAAAAAGCCTTTGATATAGTTGGCCCCTTGAACCAAATTGCCTTCGGATGTCTAGGAGCACAAGGTTATACCTACGCTACTGTTCGTGCTGATTCAAACACAGTTGGAGTTATCGATCCCAATGCAATTGCAACTCTTCAGAATGCCCGAGCTTCTGGTCTATCAACTGGTATTTATATGATTCTTTGCCCTGGTGCCGACCCTGTAAATCAAGTGAATTCAGTTATTCAAGGGATAGACAGCAGTCTTTATAATGTTGTCTGGTTTAAACTAGTGACAAATAGCAATTCACAATGTCTATGGTCAAGCTACACTCAGGCTCAAAACTGCCAATTTTTAACAAATGTCCTTCAGGGTACCAACTCATCTGGAATTACATCAGGAATATTCACCACTGCAAATATCTGGAACGCAAACTTTGGTACTGCTTGTAGCTTTGGATCACTTGGCTATGTCCATCTTTGGTACGCTGACTATCAAACAAATGGTCTGGTCGATCCAACCCAGTCATTTGCAGATTTTACTACCTTTGGAGGTTTAGGAGGATGGACCCAACCAGACTTGAAGCAAATTATTGGATCAACGAGAGTTTTTCTTTGCAATAATCCTTTGTGGCATGCCCTTATCAACATCGACTGGCATCTGTGATATCATTTCCCATAAATTTATCTTAATTGTTTGATCATCATGATTCACTTTGCAATTCTAACTGCTGGTGAAGATGGCTTAATATTATTAAGTGTTTGTTCCCTCAATCTAAGGTGTATCCTCCAATCAGTTGCTCTTATGTACTTAAAGATTAGCATTAAGAGTGATTATATTTACCAAGTTCATTGTCCGAATATTGGTCAAACTTATCCAGGTGGCCTGTTATAAGAAGTATGAATGTTGAGTAAGAGTATAAATCTATTTAATTAGCGTGCATTATTTATATTATCTGCAATATCTATCAGCATTAAGCTCATATAATCAATAATTTCATATCCATTAACGAACTAGTAATTTGTCTACTATATTTGTTAATAAAGCCATCATTTATCAGCCAGCTCGATGTCTTTAACCAACAGATAGGCAACTGGAGCAATTTCATTTGTTTAAATTTATATGATTTCAGAGACAACTCTAAAACATCAAGCAAGTACATTATTAGTTTTTTCTTGTAATGAGGACAATCCAGCACGAGAGATTCGTATTCACCTCCCTATCCACACACATTCATCTCGCATTCTTTGTTTAGTTTCAGCAAATAATTTTATAACTCTGCAATCGTCCTTCCTAAATGATTCTTATTCAATCCATAGCAAGCTACCTTTATTAAAATCGCATTGATGCCATACCCTATCATTTACTTCAAAAGCTCTTTTTGTTCTCTCTGCCAAAGATAGGCAATTGAAGTAAGACCGTGTCTGTGACAGCTGAAATATTCCAAAAAGATACATGTTTTCTACACGTAACTTTTGGTAAGTGGAAAAGATGGCTCCGCTAGAAATAGCATTGATTTCTGGATGTTGTTTCTTGATAGATTGAAAAATACTAAAACATCCTGAACCAAGAGTTACAAATCTTAAACCTCATCTCCTTCTTCAGGTTTATTATACTCAAGCAAAACATTTTTGGGCTTGCCTATGATTGGTCTTCGATAAAGCGGCTTGTCCAAAGCTTTGGCTATAAAGATCGTTGCATTTGTTCCAACAGTTTGGTACATATAACTGTCAAGCTCTACTCCTTCTTTTCCCTCGACTACATATTTGATTGCATTACCCTGATTATAGAGGTTACCCAAAGCTACTATTTAGTGTCCTTCGTCAATGCATCGGCATATGTTGTAAATAGAATCTTTTCCTCCTGATATTAATGCCAATACTTTCATAACAACAACTATAAAGCAATCTCATATGGAATAATCACTATAGTCAAAATTTTATTAACTAATTGATACATCCTTACTCATTAACTGATTGTTTTTTTAAAATTATGAGAAAGAAAGAATGTTTTTCGCCATTAAAATAATTTAAGCAAAATTCTTCTTATTATTGAAGTTTAAAAATTGATTGAGAAATATTGATATCATTTTATTATTTCTTTTCAGAGACCTCCAGTCACAAGAATGGATGTGTCATTCATATTCTCCTCAATGCTGGTTATTCTGCAGAGAAGGATGCGTTGGTTGTGTCTTTCCTATTATCCTTCAATTAGCATATTAGTTCTCCATATGCCTTCTATCATCCATTATAGATCTATTTATGATTCAGGATTGTCTTCAAGACTTTATTCCATGATTTAATCCTTGGACTCCAGTTTTCTTGTGAATTACAGGTATTGAAGTTAAGTGTTCATTGCTTAGCACTAATTCTGATTGATTATAAGCAGCCTCTTTCTCTTTTCTTATTTAAACGTTTCGTCTAATAATTTCCAATGGAATTTCATAGAAAAAACAAAAACTGTTAATTAAAAATGCATCAGTCCATGAAGCTAAAAGCGTTACGGCCTATAAAGAGATGAACCGCAATCAATAGCTGACCCATCAAGCATATTGATTAGATAGCAATAGCAGAAGAGTGAATTTGATTTGTTACAAGTTATTTTTTCATTAAGAAAGAGAAGAAGGACTATAAAGAAAGAAAGAAAGAAAGAAAAAGTATACACTATTAATCGTCTATTGCTGATTCTTTCAAATAGAAATGATTCTTTATTAATTGCTGTAGATTGATTAATTATCAATTTACACAAAGTTAATTGTGACATTTCTGAAAGATGAGACAATTATACATTTCTAAAATGATCAGTCATGAAAATTTATTTTTAGCATACACGAGTACCTAAAACTATATTCTATGAATTAGCGAAGTTATAAGTCACTTAGTTGCTTTGATGAGTCATATTGATTTAAATGCAGAACAGCTTTTAAACCTAAGAGTGGGACTCGGATATCGATGAAACCTACCCAACCCATGAGATTCTTACCATCCCCGAGACTCATATTCAGGATGTCTGGGGCAGCAATTTCCACTAAGAAATAAAAAAATTGATGAAGTTATCTGAAAGGTTCAACGTAATCGCAATGGTACCAATCTGCCAATTCAGGACACTGAGTTTCCAGGCATCATTGCAGCAAGGTGCGAGGCCGACCAACGTTACTACTCGGAGCAGGAGTGTGAATATTTTTTGGTGAAAAGGAATGTGGAGGAAACCAAAATGATCCAGATAGGTCTCTCAATCTCAGATGAGCATGGCAATGTTCCGCATCCAGTCTCGACCTGGCAGTTCAATTTTAGATTCGACAGACAGAAGGATAGAATAGTGGATCAGTCATATGATTTGCTGATTAAAGCGGGAGTGCACTTCGAAAGACTAGCAGCTGAGGGCATCGACTATGCTCTATTTGCGGAATATTTCGCTGGATCAGGTACCTTACTTGCCATTAAGGTTTGGTTCTTAATAAACGAATGAAATGGATAGTGTTTCACGGCTCCAGTGATTTTGCTTACCTTCTGCGATTGGTTTTAGGTGAAGAGCTTCCTCAGACAATCGATTAGTTCTATAAATCGATGAAGACATATTTTCCTAACATTTATGATCTCAAATACATTATTAAAGACGTGCCGGGGCTCAAAGATGTCGGGTTAGCGAAGCTAAGCTATGAAATTGGGGTAAAATGGCAATTATTCAGTGCAGTCGAATTGGACCACAGCATCAGGCTGGCTCAGATAGTCTCTTAACCTTGGCGTGCTACTTCAAAATGCTTTAAAAAACAGACTTGTTTGGAAGTGCACAGTTTTCCACCTGCCTCAACATTATCTTCGGAATCGGAGTGGGCTTCATCAAGACAAATACCAGTGGTTTCAGTAACCCTCGCGACTACCAATAAAACAACAGCTATCTATCACGCGATTATGATTACGGAAGAGACTACCATCAGCAATAGTACTACGATAACAGAGGTCACAATAATCAACAGCAAAATTATATGAGCCAGTTGCACCCCTACCTGCAAGCAGTCCCTAGCTCCTATTCCGGGCCGCTCTACCAATATCTGCATCAGCAACAGCCAGCACTATACCATAACTACATGTATCAGCAGCAGGACATGCCCCAACAGAAGCGCTACTGATTTGATTATCCTAGTATGCTGGCAATTACATATTTTCTATATTT
>Ga0302186_10000448_pt1 | contig 36789 bp, 25 predicted proteins | sample II_Bog_E1_2_FD_198782 | JGI IMG/M metagenome (GOLD analysis project Ga0302186, IMG submission 198782) | Peat permafrost microbial communities from Stordalen Mire near Abisko, Sweden - II_Bog_E1_1 | ecosystem: Environmental > Terrestrial > Soil > Wetlands > Peat | place: Sweden: Abisko... | reverse complement strand
CACGTGATAAGCATCGTTATTTAGCGTAAATTAACGCTGCTTGTTATGCCCAGAGGAAAAAAACTAATAATTAAATATGTTTATACAGTCATTATATTCTTGCTGTTTTCGTGGTTTATCTTCTATCTGGCCCCCTTCAAATATTCCCAAACCATATCAACCTCTCTTTATTCACCGAGCCCCGCACTGCTTGCCTTTTCATTTTTCTATTTTATCTATTTCTACCTATCTGCTCTCCAGATCAAGTATGGCTACAAGTAGTTTAAAAGCATGAACTCCTTAATGACTCGAAGGGGGTATGCCAACTACTATGCTGTATCAGTTTATACTGCTATACCCTTTCTCTATTAAATAAAAATAATCATGGACTGGACATTCTCAGATACTAGCTTAACGATGTATGACTGGTTTAGGCAGTTCAGTATATATCTACGAGCCTTTACCTCCAAAATATAATTTTACAATGCTACCACAAATACGATTTTGGGGCACACTATAAAGTGGTACTACAAAATAATGGGATGGGCTGGCTTTATCATAATTCTTTTAATTATTTTTGGACCCATGATTTTGTTCTCGGGGCTCAATCCTATCGCTGAATCCAATTTAGTAATAAGTGGTTCTATGATGGTAGCATTGCAAGTTGTCGGTGGTAATTCATTTACCTTGTACTAAACTTCTCATTTCTCGACTCCCCCAATGCCATTCAACTAGACAATATTTGATGATCAAAATTTTAATGCAGTGCCTCTTTTACAGCAGATGACTGCTAGTGATATTCCTCAGCAGTACTAAAATGTTAGCGACAATAATTGGGGTATTTCTCTGCCGAACTATAATTATATCACCCAACTGCTAAACAAAACCATATACAATTACACCACTAACAACACGATGTCTGCTTCCTTCCAATTAACTGTGACTTATCAACTGAATAGATTCATTGCATCGACAATTGCAAGTAACACTATGTTTTCTTATCCATCTTCTGGCTCTCTGAATATTTCAACTTTACAGTCTTTGTATAATACATTGACTATTTGTAATAGTCCTACATTTCTCCCTAGCTTCTATATATCCCTGATTCGACTTAACACAATTAACAACGTCTATAAGCCAAGGCCAATTGTGTTTATGAATGGTACAAATAATGCAAACCAGCCTTATCTTTCAAATACTACACTCAGTCTTTTCTGTCCACCCAATGCCACTACCATTTCAGATACAAACAATGTCTATTGGGGCTTATATTAATAAAATCCTGCAGACGGACTCAGCCTTTATGTCTACTGCGACAAATATCAAAATATTATAGGTGGCTATGGTTTTACAGCTTTGTATACCTCAATTATACTTGTTGTTGCAGGATTCGTGAGATCAATGCTTGATGGCAACTTGCCTTTCATTCCCTATGCGATGAACCCAAAACCTGACAACATCCTCCAAATCTGTGAGGCAATAAATATCCTTCGAGTACGCAAGCAATTCCGAGAATAATATCTGATGTATTACGAGTTAATAGACATAATCCGTTCTCCTGAAATAATGAAATATATGAGTGGTAGTTATCCGTATTTAATTGAAAAGAATCATCTGTAATCCCTGTAGAAAGCAGAGCAAGAATAGATGTAAAAAAGAAAGACTTTATGATTTGATTAATCTGATTCTTATGCAAATATGCTTCTATGAATATTGATAAGTGAAAATCGAATAATAGGTCGGCAGTTGTTATTTAAATAAACATTGGTTTATGGTATCGCATATTAATAATTTATTCATTTCTTCTTTTTTAGCTATTTTCGAACCTTTATTATAATTCTTCTCAATGTTATCCATTCCGTGGAAAGAAACTCGTAAACATCAGACCAATCTCAGCGCATCCAAAGCCACTTTCGCATTCCCCAAAGACAAACGCTTCAAAGATAAACACAGTCCATTGTACTCCTCAATTAATATAGATGTGACTCTATTTACAATATTCCATCATCTTTAGGCAAAGCTCCAGCCTCAGGCATCGGGAGAGGTAGTAAATTGCAGCTGATAAATCCATCAGTCATAACTCCTTCTCCACTAGCGTATAAGGTCAAATCAGAGTTTTAACTTGTCAAAAAAGGCAATAAGTTTGGCCTCGGGAGATAGGTAGATTTCAAATAATCTAGAATATGAAATACAATGGCATTTTTAATAAATCCGAGACTCCATAGCCAGGACACTATCAAATTAGTACTGGTTTAACTTCTAAAAGAGGTTTTACTATCTACTCCAAGTTAAATACACAGCAGCCGTCTAATGCCAAGAACCCTGGGCCAGGCCACTATAAATCAGGATAGTTTCTGAACACTTCTGGACGGTATGTTCTCTCACAGGTTACAAATTGTCCTGGATACAAGATCAAAGACATGAAAGACTATTCATTTGCCAATCATACGCCTGGACCCGGATAATATGATTCTAAAGGATAAACCTTAAACAAATTTGGAACTTATTCCAATTCAAAGCATTAAAATAGCCGCTGCCGTATTTTTAGTCGTTCCTTAAAGAACATTTAGCCAAAGAGAAGCATACCCGGGCCTGGATCCTACAACTATTATTCCGAGTTTGGTGTCAAAATTTGATATCCTTTCTTTTATTACTCCATCTCTACTAAATAAGAAGATGAATAATCATTCCTTTTTAAGCAAAAATGCAATAAACTCCTTTTTAGAGATTTGCCCGTCTCCATTGATGTCGAATTCTTTGAATATCTTTTTTATTTCATCACTGGTCTCATTACTACCATCCAAAAAACTCTTTACTTCTTCAATTGTGATAAATCCAGCGCGAGCAGTATCGAGGTAGTTGAAAGCCTAATTAAGTCGCTGTTCATCTAACATCTTCTATTGGTTTGTGGCGGCAATTAAAAATTCAGTAAAATCGATTCTCCCAGAGTTATTTGTATCAATTGTACCCAAAACCTTTTATATTTAACTTTCAGTAAGTCTGCTAGTTGATTTCTGGTTGAATATAGTCATCAACTCTTCCTTCCCAATAACTCCATCTCCATCAGCATCCATTTATTTAAAAACTTACAAAAGATTGTTTCTATCTTTATTGGAGCAAAGCTTCGAGCTTATAAACGTGTATAAAAGAGCCTTCAGTTTATTTGTGAAGTGAAAACTTTTAAAATTTTTAACTACTTCCTCCTCAATTTCACTCATTTTTTCTTTCTATTCTGTGGTTTGAGTTGTGAGAAACCACTTACTCTTCAAAGCTTCTTCTGCAGAAATTCTATCATTCGGGTTTTTATGCAACATTTTTTTTATCAGCTATTTGGTTTCTTTGTTACGTTTTCTCCAGATCAAACCTTAATATCATATTGATTACTGTTAAATTAAAGGGGTTTCGTTTGGATTTTTTAAAGAACTTATCTTTAACTTTTACCGTTGAAGGGAGGAGACCCACTCAGCAAAATATAGAGAATTACTCCGCAGGACCATATATCACACTTTTAATTATATTATCCCGTTATCATTTCAGGAGCGATGTAATAAGGGGCGCCAAAAACTCCCTTAAGCTTGACTTTATCTGAAAACAAAGTGGCGCATCCGAAATCTGAGACTTTAAATGTATCGGTCTTCGAGTCATACAAAATATTCTAAGGTTTTAGATCTCGATGGGCAACTTTCAATTTATGCATGTAATTTACAGCCAAAAGTATCTGTTTCATAATATTTGCAAGTTTAGCCTCACTGGAAACCTTATTCTGTTTAATATAGTGAAATAGATCACCTCCCTCACAAAGTTACATAATTAGAACATAATGAGATTTCCATTAAAAAACTTCAGATAATTTTACTAGATTGGGGTGATCTAGTTTTAAAGGGATGGATATTTCAGCAAACAGTTTTTGAGATTTGACTGAGTCCGAAGTGATATGAATGGCCTTGATAATCTTGGCGGCCCTTGGTGATCCTCCTGTTTTCATTTTGGTTTTAATGATGGATGCATACGATCCTTGTCCAATTTATTTTATAAAAACGTACTCATCTAAATAATTTTGTTTTTTAATTTTTACACTGGTATGCCAATTTCCTTCGATTTTGCCAGTGACCATTTTTTTCTATTCCATTTGTAGAATTCCTTCTAAGTCTAAATATTTTTATCCTTTATTTGAGTCTTTCATGCCCATTTGAACTGTTTTATTCTCCTCTTTAGGAGGTAGCTATGATAATGGAATATCTTCTAAGGGTAGTTATGTATAGGTGATTTATTTTGGTTTCATATAGTTTAGTGAAGGCTTGGATAATATCTTTGCTATTTATGGGTAGTTAGTTTACTTATCCAGACCAGATATTTGCCGTTCGCATTGAACTTCAGCCAAAACATCTGCACTTTCCTTCCCACAGTATTGGTTATTATTTCCCATATTATATAAAATGAAAAAAGAAAATCATTTTTAACTGAATTCACTTCTTCTTTTAATAATCCAATCTTCTATGTTGAAATTGATCTTTTGCTTAGATGTATATAAAGCACAATAATAATGATTTCCTTATTCTCTATTTTATATTGCTTTGATCCTGCAAACTTTAATGCAAACTTTAGATTATCTCATCTCGTTATTTCATTCAATTAAACGATTGAATATAATTATTGAAAAGGTACATAATTGTATATTTTTAAAAAGCTTACAAGTTATATGCTAATAATTAATATTCTACTGCTTTGATTTTTAATTATTATTTTTCAAATTAATTATTTGCCACATTTAAAGGATGTTGCACTAGGACCTTGAAGGAGACCAATCATTCTCCGTTAAAGGAAAGACTGATGCTACCTCACTCAATGCCCCACTCCAGCAGTAACAAAACCAATCATTCAGTCCCTTAGAAGAATAGGAATTCCCTCCTGAACTAGTACTAGATTCATCCAATTGGATGGAGACCGAAGAGAAATAAACTTGTCCAAAGGTGTCGATCCGAAGAAAATCACTGAATGAGCCATATAGCATCCTTGGCTTTATGGAAAGACGGTTGGAAGACAAACGAAGCCGAGTTAACAGCTAGTAGCTTTGTAGAAAATATTCTTCCCTCTCTCTATGAATTTATGTTATTCTCCATTATATATTTGCTAGTAGGACCATGATTTTGACATTATTTATTTTTATCAACCATTTAACTCCTTTAGATCACTCGTTCTCCTTTTTTTTTATAAAATCTACCTCAGAATATTTAGTTGATTGACTAAATAGATTAGCACTCTTGATAAATTGTTATTATAAATACATGAGAATTGGGCATCTCAATACATAAAATAATATTTACAGTGATCATTTAACAGTGGAAAAGCCTTCTCTTTTTCAACTAAGAATAATTAAAAATGCTGCGAAAAGAAAGGTATCAATCTCTGAAATTCTCCAGACTAATTATTCAATTGTTCTAAATAACTTTTATGCTTTTATTCTCCTTCATCTCAAGAGGACTAGTCAAACCACAAATATACTTAATATTAATATTCCTGAGGTGTGCATATTTCATGCTAAAACTCCGTTTTAAATTGTCTATTCGAAGGGAGGATAGGTGAAAGCATATTAAAATAAAGACAAACTTAGACTCAAGGAGGTTTATAACTTTTTCTATCAAAGATCTATACAACGGGGCACGAATAGAAAGTAGCAAAGCTATGCATGCTTCTAAAGTACATATTTTTTCATGAAGATTAATAATTTTTATTACTTTCTGATTCTGATCTGTTTATTAACTGTCATAAGTTTAAAAATGACTCTTTCTTTACCAAACTGCATTATTTGAGGAACAAGATTAACGTAGTAGGAAACTAAATAGCAATTTAATTCTAGCCTCTATTAAATAGTAAATATACTGGATTAGCTACTGAAAGTTTAATAGGTTTTAAAGATTAATCTAAGATTCTACTTTAGTTGGGGTAAGTATAATATCTTCATTTTCTCAATGAAAAGATCTCTTTATTTTTAAATTTTGAGCACAATATCAGAGTAAATAAGGCCATATTCTTCTACTCCAAAACTGATCAGAATTAATATTTTCTAGTGAATGTAAAAAATTTAGAATATAACAATTTTACAGATGCCATCAAGGACCATTAAAGAAGATTAAAGCTAATAGAAACATAGAGAAACAAAATCTTAATTATGAGTCCTGAAAAATATACAAAGCATAAAAACCTTTAAAAGGGTTAGCAAGTCAAATAAATGGAAAAACAGATGAATTCTAAAGTTCATAGATTAGCTGAGAGTTTAAATATAATAACTGAAAATCAAAGAAAGAGAGAAGATGAAAAAAATGGGCAAGCTTTTCAAAAATTATATCCTTTTCTTCGAATGAATATTGAGGATACTTTAAATAGATACACTTTTAGCACTGTTAAAAAAAATATTGCAAAGATGGAAGAAAGTAAACTAAATACTAAAAGGAATAAAAATAAATTTTTAACTTGTCAGACTGAGAAAAAAGAATAACAATACTCGCAACGCAAAAGAAAGCCTCGTTATTTGTCCCTCAGAGCCAATTTTATTTAAAAATCCATTTGATTTTTCAAACTAACGAGATAGATAAGGTCTCTGCATATTGCATATAAAATTAAATTAAATAATTCTGTATTAAGTGAATGCCACTAAATAGTGATATCTTCCACATTCAGATTCTTTGAATATCTGTAAATCTGGAGATACATAAAATTAGAAATAGTTTTAATTCAATTCTTCTTAATTCTTTTTGGTTTTCTCTTTCCTTTTGTCATTGTATTTCTTTACAAATAATAGCATTTACCTGCACGTACTGTTATTGACAAGAAACAAAATATCGTAAAAACAATGTTTAAAAATTTGATTGTTAATATTATATTTTCCTTAATGGATAATTTTATAGTTAAACAAGGATCGCCATTTTTTTAATAAGTTTAAAATTAATCGATTGAAAAATTGATAGCCTTTCCTTGCAACTTTATTTAACATAAGAAACTGAGACATCGATAAAATAATAAAATATAACTCAGTTTATTTTTGTATTGAATCTTGAATTAACCTCAATTGAATTATATAGCAAGACTATTCTAAGAAACAGCATATGATTTTAAAAGGCGAAAAATGTAATTTTATGATATTGTTATTGGCGGTAAAACAAATAAATTAAAAAATCATTCAAGGTAAAATTATATTCCTTGCTATCAATAATCATAAATATGATGCTTAAAAGGATCTTTATAATCAAAATCTCCGTTTAACCGAATTGTTTAAAAAAGTCTAATGATGGAAATAAAAAACAAGCAGTTAAAACTTTTGAAAAGCATGTTTTCGATGAAATATTAGCTTGTAAATGAAAAATAACAGTATAAAGAACTAGTTGATATTCTCCAGTGAATAAGATCAAAATAAATACTAATCCTTCACTCCAAAATAATAAAATATAATAATTCTGAAGCCATAATCATGTCAAATAGTATGTGATGAGTAATGGGCCATAAGTTTAATTATCTTTTTGATGCATTTTACAATTTGTTTATTATTGTTAATCAAAATAACAAAAATCAAAGAAATATACATTTCACAACAAATATTCAAATGTAAATGGATAAACCAGTCAAAGAAAGTATTCTGACGATGAAACATCAGGAATTTAATGTAGAACTCGAAAAATAGTTAATTCTAAACATTAATCGTATAAATAGTTGAGATATCAAAAACATTAATAATTATTAATTTGGTTATGTATCCAAGGTCATTCATTCATTTATTGATGATAGCTTTGCTATTGGTGCTCAGTATCTCCCAAATTGTTAATGTTACGGCTCAATCTCAATCGGCATCTTATCAAGCCAAACCTAATATTTTTTGCGCAGCAACCAACAATTTGGGGAATTGCATCAGCTGCTATAATGGATACTACGTAAATTGGTCTGGAGTATGTATTCTAGGCAATCCTCTCTGTGCTAGTTATCACATGGAAGGTGGAGAATGCCTGAGCTGTTATGGAGGATATTATCTAAGCAGTGGCAATTGCTTATTGGCCAACCCCTTATGCAAGACCTATAACATCTTCACTGGCTGCTGTACAAGTTGCTACACTGGATTTTTTATTGATGGACCCAATTGCGTCCTCGGATGAAAAATGATTTGAATTCAATATGACATCAGATTATATTATATTTATTACTATTTATCATTTATAAATGATCAAAAAGGAATTTTACGGTTCCTCCTTCTTTAAGAGTATCTTGCTAATACGTCCTTAAGGGTAGTTTCCTGTGAAGATTTATTTTAGATGAATTTGCTTTTTATTTTGTTCAGAAACCCTCATGTTAGGGAAGAATAATTTTAGAATTAATTAAAATTTTAATATAGGGGATAAGAAATCATCTTATTCTAAACCAGTGATAAAATTAACAATTTACTTTTATTAGATTAGTCTTTTTCCTTTAATTTTTATTTTTATTTTTATTTGAATTACCTCATAAGACTCTCTTTCCAAAGAATAGCATCACCTTTGTTTAAACTCATGGACTGACTTCTAGTATGAAGGAATACAATAGAATAGCCCAGTTTTTTTCAAAAAATTGATTGGTAAAGGTTTATTAATTGTAATTGATCCTAAAACGTCATCATTGTTAAATCTATTTTAGTTTTACCATAATTTTATAATCAAAAATAAAATACCTTTTTTTTCAAATGAATCTAAAATTGATAAGAGTTTTTCTCTTGATAAATTGATATAATTTCCTTTTCCTTAAGAATTGATTTGACATTATAAAGATTGTACATAAGCAACAAAATAAATATCAATATAACTCAACTTGTTTTAGCATTGAATCTTGAATTACCTTTAGTTATATTATTGTCTGAGCTTTATAAAAAACTACACATAGCTTGAATAGCCAAATATCTAATTTTACAATATTGTTGTTTGGTCATAAACAATAAAATTCAGATAAAGTTAAAGGAAATTATAGTCTGCACTCTCAATAATCATAAATATTAGTTCGAAATAATCAAAATATTCGTCTAACTGAATTTGTTCAGAAAAGGTCCAATGATGAATATAAGAAACAAATATTAAAAACATTGAAGAAACATGTTTTTCATTAAGAATTCACTTCTAATTTAAAAATTAATAGTTTTAAATATACAATTAATGTTTTCCAGTGAATGGATCAGAATGATAAATAGCAATCGTTAGCCATAAAACAATAAAAGACGATGATTTAGGAGTCACCCTCATCTTAGATAGAATGTCATAAACAATAAACTATAAGTATAATTAATCTTTCGATGCATTTTACATTTTATTAAAATCTTTGAAGAAAGCATCTAAAATTTTAAAAAATATGCAATTAACAACAAATATTTAAATATAAATCGATAACCCCATTTTTAGAAGGTTGTCCGATTATGAAATATCATCAATTTGATATATAAGGGTATTATAGTGTTAAGAAATTAATTGGCTTTGAAATCTAATCATATAAATAGTAACGATCATCAAAAATAATAATTATTATTAATTTGGTTATGCAATCAAGGTCATTCATTCGCCTCTTGATTCTGGTTTTGCTGTTGGTGCTAAGTAGTTCCCAAATTATCAATATTACAGCTTCATCTCAATCTGCATCATCAATACCTTATCAAACTAATCCTTATAATTATTGCTCAGCAACCAATATTTTTAAGCTTTGCATCAACTGCTATGCTGGATACTACATAGATGCGTTTGGAGTATGTGTTTTAGGTAATCCTCTCTGTGCTTCCTATAATATGAGAGGTGGAGCATGCCTAAGCTGCTATCGAGGATATTACCTAAACAGTGGTTTTTGCGTATTGCCAAACCCCTTATGCCAAACTTCTAACAGCACCACTGGCTGGTGCACAAGCTGCTACACTGGATATACTCTCCAAGGACCCTATTGCGTCCTCGGATGAAAAACTGATTTGAATTCAATATGATCATATTATATTTCATTATCATTTAAAATAAATTATAAATATTACATTTTTTAAAATTTTCCTTCATTCAGGATATCTTGTCTATTTACACATGATTCTGTTTGGAGATTTATATTTGATGGATTTTATTTATCATGGAAAGCTCATATTATAAAAAAAATGGAATGAATGAGAAATCATGAAATTTAGAAGAACAAGATACGAAAGATATTTAAATGATAAAATAAATCAAGATTAACGAAATGTAAGTTTAATAAATAAATTTAACTTGTGAAAAAGGAAGGTTTGTTTCCTTTTTATAGATTAATAATTCCTTTCGAGCATTGCCACTATTTACAACAAAAAATACACCAACATAAACTTTAGGGAGAGGCAAATGAACACAATTTTGATATTTCTATTAGTTTAAGCACAACCTCTACTTAAGTTTGCAATATTGACAAATTAATTATCTAAAATGATGATCACTAAGCCAACAATAGAAACAATCAATGCAGACTCGCCCATCTACAGTCAACCAATCACCCAAATTGATTAATAATTGGGAGCTTTATTTAATTGTCATCCTCGAATTATGATAATCCTCATTAGTAACAATGCTCCGATATAATTATACTCATAATTTCAATTCCAATAATCAAATGTTATTTTATAGTTGTTTTAAGATGATCAGTAGCTTAAAAGAGATTGTTCAAAACCTAATTTTTTATCTATGATATAGTCAACTGCACTTAAAAATCAGTTTCATATTTTTAAATTAATTCAAACTAATATTATAGTCAATGCCATTAAATAATCATATTTAATATGTATTGAATTTCTTCAATATTCGGAAGATATTTGTAAACTTGGCATGCATAAATCATCAAATTGGTTTGTTTTCTTCAATTATTCCTTCTTATTTTGTTGTTTTATTTTTTTAAATGGTCTCATCAGATGGTTATTATCCAGAGAACAGCACAAGCTTCGTTTACACTTACGGACTAACTGTTATTGGTAAGAAATACAATACAATAGTTCAGTTTTTAGTAATTTGATTGCCAATGTTTGTATTGATATTAAATTATTTGCTTACAAGCTATCATTGCTCAATATATTTTATTTTCACATAATTTGAAAGTAAAACAATAAATTAACTTTTTCGAATCAATGAAAAACTGATCAACCTTTTCTCTATTGAAAAATTGTTAGCATTTCCTTTTCCTTGAGAATTGATTTTATATTATAAACATCGTATATAAGTAAAAAATATAAAAATAAGATATAATTCACTTTGTTTATGTATTGAATCATGATTTAATTTCAGCTATTTCATTGTAAAATCATTCAGACAACTACCCATAGTTTGAATGAACTAAATGTAAATTTTTCAAGAATGAATTTTGACGGTAAATATTTAAATAGAATTTAAAGCAAAATTGTCCTTTGTACTATAAATAATCATAAATATTTAAGCCAAAAGTGTGAAAATAATCAAAATCTGGAGCTAACAGATTGTTTTCAAAAATTCCAATGATGAATGTAAAAAATAAATATAAAAAACGTGAAAGAAACATGTTTTTTATTAAATATTAGTTCATAATTGGAAAATAAATTGACTAAAATCATAAATTATTATTATCCAGTGTATAGGACTAAAATAAACTAAACTATCGTTAACTACAAAATAATAAAATTCCATGATTCTGAAACCATCATTATCTTAGCTAGAATATGATCAACAATAAACTATCAATTAAATTATTTTTATTTGTATTTAATCATTTGTTTAATTTTTTTATGGCATCAACTTAAAAACAAATAAATCTCATCTATCAAAATATATTTACAGAAAGAGATGAAAATAGTCAAGGAGGCTATCAGATGATGAAAAAATAAAGATTGTGACTTTAAAAACTTCCATAATACTCAAAAATCAATTACTTCTGAAACTAACCATATAAATAGTTGTGATAATCAGCATTTTTAATAATATTTAGTTTCACAATGGACTCAAGGTTATTTAGTCACCTCTTGGTGGTGGCTTTGCTATTAGTACTCAGTGTTTCCCAAGTTGTTCCTGCAACGACTCAATTTCCTTCGGCAAATGGTGGGCCTGCTCCAAATCCATTTTGTTCAGCAACTGACACAACTGGATTTTTTTGCAGCAACTGTTATGGTGGATACTACTTAAATATGTTTAAAATATGTGTTCTAGGCAATTCACTATGTGCTAGCTATAACATGACAGGTGGAGCATGCCTGAGCTGCTATGGAGGATATTATCTAAACGGTGGTAATTGCTTATTGCCCAACCCCTATTGCAAGACCTATAACAGCACCACTGGCTGGTGTACAAGTTGCAACCCTGGATATACTATTTAAGGGCCTTCTTGCATCATCGGATGAAAGATGATTTGAATTCAATATCATCATATTATATTTTAATATCATTTATAAGTTATCAACAAAGCATTTTATCTTTCAAAATTTCTCCCTTTCTTAATTATTTCTAAGAATACATACTTAAAATTCCCTTGAGGATTTATTTTAGATTTTTTTTAATTTTCTTACAGATCCATTATAGGGAACAGTCATCTAGATTAAATAAAAATTTTTATGCAGGGAATAAGAAATCATCTTATTTGGAAGGAATTGTGTACATCTTATAAAAGTAACTGTCTAATCTTCAATGCCTTATCATGCAGCATGAAAATTAATGAGTTGGTCAAGTCAAAGGAAATTTATCTTTTAATTAACAAAATTTAAGTGTAATAAATTTAACTAGTGAGGAAAAATGAAGGTGGATTTTATACATTAATAAGTTTTTTAATTATGAATCTCAACATCATTTTTACGGAAAAGAAAATGGAATGTGAATTTATAAGTTATTGATATTTATTGGGTAAGCTATGAACCTCCCCATTTAAGTTTTATAATATTAGCGAGATACGAATCGAAAATGCTGATAATAAATACCAACAAAAAGTGTAATTCATGCTTATCCGCCAATCTAAGAGTCAAACAGCTCCTATAATCATAAATGGATTAATGATTGAAGCCTTTATTCAATAGACATTCTGTAATTATGAGAATCTTCATTGATAACTATCCTAATAGCTTTATAGTAATAATTCCTTCTCTAAAGATCAGATTTAATTTATAGTTGTTTTAAGATTTAATGATTTTAAACTTAATCTTCTAGTTTAAAAGTTAATCATTGGATTTATAAAATAATTAAGATTAATTCTTTAATTAGACAAAAGAACATTCATTAATTTCTGTCTGTGGAATTCAAGATCTTCTGTATAAATTATTTTTAAGTTCTTCAAGACTCCCTACTGATTTTTTACCATTCTCTCAATCATAATTAATCAACTCGGAGTGGAGAAGTATTGATCAGTAGCTTAAAAGAGTTTGTTCTTGGATTAACCTATCGGTATATAACAAATTTTAACCAAAAATTATTATACGTTCTTTGAGATGAACTACATGCGTGATCTACCAAATGAATATTTGGAGTTGTGCCCAATTATCGACGAAAAGTATAAGGTTGTCTTCAAACTTGGTTTCGGGAGATTTTCAAAGTAGTTTGTCTGATATTTTAGGGTGAAGATGGGCATCAATCTTGCCACCAATCAACGCGTCGCCATCAAGATTATGAACCAAAAAATTGACTAAGGAACACTTGAACGTGGCTACTAAGAGAAAGTCCTGGAAATGTTCCTCAACGAACTCAAAATGTCCTTCGAAGCGAGGCATAGAAATATCGTTTAAATTATTGATTTCAACGTGGGAGGTATCTATCGTACTGCTGATGGAAAAGTTCGAAGGATTTTATACTATGTGATGAAAATTTAGTAATACGGAGAGATCTTCCGAATAATAAATCAAACTTAGCAGTTCACTGAAAGGACGGTCAGATATATATTCAAACAACTTATCTCAGCTCTACGATACATCCACAGTCGCAGGATAGCTCATTGCGATATTAAATCTTAAAACGTGCTCCTGGACTCTAAGTTTAATGTTAAAATTGTGGACTTCGGCTATGCGCGTTATTTTGTCAACGATAAGTGCGAGTTAGTCACATACGATGCTTCTGATTGTGTTGGCTCTCTCAAGAATATAGCTCCAGAAGTGACTAACAATTTAGAGAAGGGTTAGTATCAGGCAGATTCAATCGACATATTTGCGGCTGGATGTTTTCTTTTTGAACTTGTGATGAAATGCTAACCTTTCAAATCAGCGTAAATCAAAGACGAACACTATGGCAAGCTTCTTAGTGGAGATAAAAAAAAGTTTTGGGATATATTCAGCTATAAGTGTAGTCCAACTAACTAGTTTAAAGGTACCTCTCTTTTTACTTAGACCTCATCTAAAAAATGCTAAATCCTAATCCAAAGGAGCGTATTAATTTGTATACCCTGATGAAGCATCCTTGGTTCAATGGAGATTCAATTACTAAGGATGAATTTCGAAAGGAAATGAATACTCGAATAAAAAAGATCATGGTAAAAGTGCGAAAAGAACAGGAAAGCTAAATAAAGCAGCGTTTTATGAAAGAGAAAGGAAAAAAATAGTTATATCAGATCGAGATTTTTCCCATTTGCATTAAAAGAGAGTTTGAGGAGAAAATATTTGAATTAAAGACGCTGATGACTCTCAAAGACAACAGTAGCAGCCATAGTGATGGAAGTAGTTTGTCGGATGCAGAAAACTAATAGGTCGCCAAGGGGGAGAAGCACTTGGAATCACCAAAAATACCTGAGTTGACCCGCGAAAGAGAAGATTAGCATCGTCGGGAATGATTATTTTTACTGTATTTTACATTATGCTTTAGAATTATAAATTTATATTTTCTATGAAAAACAGAAAGTTTATATCTTTTGCAGGAACACAAAAAAATATTGAATAATGGGGTAATTTGATATTGATGAAGTGATGAACAAAAGATTATCATAATAAACTTCCTCGATTATAGTCCATTGTGAGTCTTAGGTTGCAATATGTTGAGTCCATATTGATTAAATTTCCTCCTGATTGAGATTAAAAAGGCATTCTTCCTTGATGATTAAATACAGGAAATACTAAATAAATCTATTTTGTATTGCAACAAAGCTAATTATAATTAAATACTTTCTTAAATTAACATCACTGCCAGATACGATAGCTGCAATCAGACCCTCCACTCACGATCATTTTACTATTCATGTCAAACTACACTGATTGCACCTTTGATTTTTATTCATGACCTCGTAGAGTCATTTCCTTCTCGCATGTGGAGTCATTGAAGAGATGAATTAAAGCGTCATCTGCTCCAACAGCTATAATGCTGCCTGAACGATCGATACTGATGCAATTAGCTGCCTTGTTATCACAAGTAAATGTGTTGGCCTATTTTCCAGCTTTTAAATCCCAAGTCTTGACAATGCCTGTCGCATCGCAACTTGCTAATCTATCGCCCTTTACACTAAACTTACAACCAGTGACCGCCCCCTGATGACCATAGAATGTTTGAATACATAAGGCCACTCTTGAATCCCAGATTGAAAGAGTTTTATCTGCGCTTGCTGAAGCAAGTAGATTAGAAGTAGGCTGAAAGTGTACACTACTAACTGAATCAACGTGTCCACGAAATACACTTCTACATTTTCCAACGTTGATGTCTAACAGTCGGCAGGAGGAATCTAGTGAGCCTGTAGCAACATAATCTCCACTGCGATTGATATCAATACTCCAAATTGGTTGACGGTGATCTTTGAATGTAAAAGTGCAAGTAGAGTGAACGAAATCCCATACTTTGACTGTGCTGTCTCCAGATCCAGTTAAAATATGCTGTCCCTTAGGATGAAATCTCATGCAGCTGACCCAATCTTTATGTCCTTCTCCTGACATGATCAGTTCAGATTGATTAACTGTCCATATTTTCCACATCATATCATCGCTTCCTGTTCCAATGATTGGTTTTTTTGGATGGAAAACAACAGTGCAAACAGCCATTGTATGTCCTTTTTGTGTTTTTCCCAAAATAGTTTGTTTATAATTAAAAGGTTAAGTTTGACGAACGGGAGAGGCGCTCTCATCTTCAGGGAAAGGAGTAAATTTAATTTTTTTCCCTTCTGTCGTAGTTTTTGCCTCGACAGCGGGAAGGGCCTATTTTTTTACCTGTGTTTCTGCTTTCAGTTTATCTCTCTATATTTTTATTAGCATCTTTTCCTTCATTGTAAAATTGTATTTTTCACTAAGTTATTCAAACTTTTTCTCGTATTATTTTTGTAAGGCATTGAGTCTTTCGATATTTTAATTTAGTTTCTTTTTGTCTTTCTGAACTCTTTGATGGTGCATTTTATGGAAATCGCGCTCTTTTAATAGTTTATCGTATGTTGCCTTTGCTTTTTCGGACAGAACCACTGCTTTTTATAATTTAATCTTGAGCTATTAGATTTGGTCTTTTAAAACTTCATTTTCAATTTCGGCATCAGGCACATCCTATTTGGATTTCACACACTCATACCACTCTTTTTGGAAAGAATTTAAAGTCTTTATCATATTGTTTTTATTGAGAAAGTTACGGATATAGTCATCAACAACTTCCAATCTTCTAATGTGCTTGGGCTGCACATTCTTGGGTGATTGCTAGTTGTTAACTTGCTAAGTCTTTTTAAGAGTGCTGCGCATAAGTCCATCCAATTCCTAAATATCTTCGAAGCTGTTCTGTATATCATCCAAATCGTTGATTTCCTAAAGCAACTCGTCAGTATCAGAATCGCTGCTGATTTCTACCTGTTCAACAACATAAACATTTGCATCTTTATCTTCGCTCATGAATGAGTTAAGTTATATTAATTTATTAGAAATAATTAAACTTAATTATTTGATGATCAACATATTAGCGAGGAGTGCTTATTATGAAACAGAGTTTTTGTAAATATTTTTACAAAAAAAGCCAATTATGAACCTAAAAACGGGGATATTATTTGACCTATTTTGGAATTTAAAATAGAATATGATCTGCCTTTTAAATTATACATTTACTGTGAATTTATCTGATGGGAAGTGTATGCTAAAAATTGATGAGAATGTTTCAAAAACCCCAAAAGTAGGTAGAATTCAAAGTAAGAGATAAGGAGGTACCTGACACTGACCGTTGGCTAACAAAAGTGTAAAACATCAAGTAAGAAAAAGCAGAATCGGCTTTTGGTAAAGGGAGCAATACATAAATATAATAGAATTCTTCAGGCAGGGAAACTAAAATATTTTTGAAGAGTAAGAGCACCGCCCTATTTTCGAGCGATAGTGAAAGGAGACACTCTTCCATTTTGCAGTTTGCTTTGGATCATGAAAGTATCATCAAAGCTAGTTAAGTCGAGTTAGTAGGTGGAAATATCTAGCAATACTATACTCTAATAGATAAAATAGCATTCATACGCAAAACTACTGACTCTATACAAATCATCAGTCCTGATGGACAATCAGAATTGCATTGTCCTCCGCAGTACCTGTTTTCTACACTAACTGTTTCCGAAGGAAGACCAGTTGAGATTATATAAGAAGTGGCTCCTAATAAGGTTATCCAGATAGATGGATCTCCCATTAAAGTTAATCTAAAGATGAAATGTAAAAATTGTAAAAAGCAGTTAAAAATCACATTCTGCAAGGGAGTCATGAATCTTGGGGTAGTTGAGTGCCCTGGATGTGAGAGTAAGGACCGATGGAGTATTATTGATATCTAATCGAATGCTCCGGTCTGGGGTGATGGAGTAAAAATAAATAATCACTAATATATTGTAAACGCTCCTAAAATTCTGCGGGTAATAGGGTGCGTAATTTGTCTAAAATTTAGCAATTGCTAGAAAATGAAGTGTGGTTGTTTGCTCTGCAACGGATGCCTCACTTCAAAAGAGGATTTATCTCTTGATATGCAATGTCGGATGTGTTAGGGCAACTATAATATCTGAGTATCATTTATATTTATTGTCTTTCATCAATGCTACACTGATATTAAGAAATTAATTAACAATTGCTTATTGACTCATACAAATAGATTTTGGTGTCTCGAATCATTAAAGCATAGTTTATTGCCGATGGTAAAATAATCTGAAAATAGATATGATGGAACAAATAATAAAAATTAATAATTTTACAATATTTATGTTGTGAATATAGATTGCAATCCAATTAAATTACCCAAAGTCTCCCCCATATCAATGCCCTTAAAATGTGTTTGCGAATACCATAGTTATCGATTTACCCTGCTCTATCAAAATAAAAGATTGGCGGTGGTAGTGAGTTGCAATATAAAATGAGCATATTTTAGTTATGTGCGCTTGTTGACTTGGGATTATATTATTTATTAATTGCGCCAATATGGAATTGGATCTGCAAGATAACTAGAGGCTTTTTAATGACTTCATATCTCGTCAACCTCTCCAAGACCCCAGGACACTCAAAGTTGACATTGATCTCTTCCGACAACAGTATTCACAAGCCGCACAAGAACTCATCAAAGATCCCTCCAAGTATTATCGATTGGCTAAAAAATTCCTGGAAAGAGGCATTTTCGGAGAACAGAAACCCCGCTATGAAGGAAAGCTGGAGCACTATCGCATTAGCTTCTAGGGTAATTTGGGCGCCAATTTTGTGACTCCTAGAGGATTAGGCAGCAAATTAGCTAACTAACTTGTCGGAATCCAAGGAATCATCACCAAGATGGACATCGTTAAGCACCAACTATAAAAAAGTGTTCACTTTTGTTAAAAAACTAAGTCTTTTGATACGAAGGAATATCCTGATAACTTCAACCCCGAAAAAATATTTGAACCAAGCAAAACCCGCTTTATCATAACTCATGATGGTAACAATAATCCTCTTAGCTTTTAATATGGTATGAGTTCCTTCCGTAACATTCAAAATGTCGTTATTCAATAACTTCCTGAGATGGCTCCTCCTGGTCTACTACCTCAATCAGTTACCGTGATATTGCAGGGAGATTTAGTAAACGCAGTTAAACCTGGAGATAGAGTGCAGATGATTGGCATATACAAGCTTATCGGTGGTGCTCAAAGCAAAGAAAAGGGTATCTTCAAACCTTACTTCCTTTGTCTTTCTGTTAAAATGTTGAGTTAAACTTTGCTAACGGGCACTCTTCCCAGCAAACTTCCCTTTAATGAGTCATAAATAGTTGGACTATGCAGTCGATCTGTTGCTCCTTCCATATATGGTCATGATTAACTGAAAAAAGCGGTCCTTCTTATGCTTCTGGGAGGAACAGAAAAGAATTTGCAGAATGGAACTCACTTAAGAGGAGATATCAACTTATTGATGGTGGGAGATCCAGGAACAGCCAAAAGTCAGATCCTCAGATGGGTGCTATCAACTGCTGACTTGGCTATCGGAACTACTGGTAGTGGAGCGAGTGGAGTTGGTCTTACTGCCGCCATAGTCTCTGACAAAGATACCGGAGAAAAGACCCTTGAAGCTGGTGCGATGGTGTTGGCGGATAGAGGAGTTGTATGCATTGATTAATTCGATAAAATGAATGAAATCGACAGAGTGGCAGTTCACGAAGTCATGGAACAGCAGACAGTTACGATTGCTAAGGCTGGGATGCATTGCTCACTTAATGCCAGATGTTCGGTCATAGCCGCAGCCAACCCTATTTATGGAGAATATCAACCTTCAATGGCACCAACGAAAAACATAGGCATGCCTGACTCTCTTTTATCCAGGTTCGATTTGGTGTTTATAATTCTTGACGAAAAGAATGCTGAAAAAGACAAGCGCATTGGATAACGAGTGTGTCGCAACCACCGCATGGCTCCCAAGATAATCGAAGCCTACAACAACTTCAACGAAGACGACTAATATATCATCCAGCCGAATGAGCAGCAGCAAAGTAAGCAGGACCAGAATATCTTCTAAAAAAATAATATCTATCAATCTGACACCAAGAGCAAGTAAATCCTGACTCAAAGCTTCCTCAGGAGATATATTTCGCATTGTAAAAATAATGTCCATCCTCAACTCACCGACAAGGTCATTGATTTACTATCTAACATGTGGGTCTTACTCAGGCAGGAAGATTTTAACGACCGAAGTTCGACTTATCATCGGGTTCTTCCTATCACTATTAGATCACATTAAACTTTGATCAGGCTCAGTACCTCTCATGCTAAATTGCATCAATCTAATGTCATTCAGATCAGGGATTGCGTCGAGGCCTTTAGATTAATGATCTACTGCTTGCACGGAGATAGTCATTCATTAGATGATAAGCTTAAATAAATTTTACAGAAATTAGGTCTGGATGATGGAACTATCTTTTAGAAACCTCAAGAATAGTCTTCAAAAGCAAGGCATCGCAGCAACACGAAAAAGGAGGGAAAGAAAATGTAAGATTAAACTAAAGGTTTGATTCAAAAAATGGAAAAGATTGACATCAACAAGGATGACAAGTAGGCAGAAAGAGTGATTAAACAAGCCATCGGGGAAGATTCAATAGAAGTGCCTAAATAGCAAAAATCTCTTGTGTACAAGACAATAACATAACTGAACAACCGCAAGAGGGGCGATAAAAATTCAATCACTTTAAAATAAGTTCGCAAGAACCTTGATGTTAAGATGATAAGTGATTAAGTTCTTTACGCTGCTTTGGAAGAACTGGATTAAAAAGACGCCAAGATTCATTACGATAAAACCAATGGAATCATTTACTTGTGATCGTTTCTGCAATATATTTTTATATATATGTCGCTTGTGGGTTCTCACTTTTACCAGGTCAAACAAAAACAAAAACCTCGTCCATACTACATAGTCAAAGATGACTTCATCATTAATTTACGAAAAGAGAATAACCTCATAACAAAATCAAGGGAAGATACTGAATGCAGATAGCCTACCACATTATAAGCATCTTCTCTATTAATTGAAAAGAAAAAAGAGGTGTCTTTGAAGCTGAAATGCCGGGCCAACAACAATTTTTATGAGCTTTAAAAGCAGATTGATGGCAATAAGAAAACAATCTATCGAAAGTTAATTGCATCTCTGCGCAAAACAAAAAATGATTGTAGCTTTAAACTATCGAACCCTTTTCAGATTTCCCAAAATTCATTTAGTAAATCTGTGTAAAAAATCGACAAGGATCGTAACTTATTACAGCTCATCGTGCAAGTACAGCCATACTGGATAAAAAAATATATCGGCAGGCCCACGCGATAACTTCAATGATTGTAAAAATTTTATTCATAAATATAGACATTTCATTTTGCAATCTTAGTTTCGAGGAGTTTTAGCGTAGAGTTTGCCAGGGCTCTCGATTCGATGTCACTGCTTTAGCAACCATGTACTCATTTAAGGAGATACTCTTTTTTAGAGTCGCAATCACTTCTCGAAGCTAGTCAAACGTAAAAATGTAAGTTTTGTCTGATTTTAAAGGGCTCGGATCTATCTTTTTTGGCTATTCCTCTATTTTATCTTTTGATTTGGTCTAAATTCGAACTCCTTTCGATTTACCAAACAAATCTCCATCATTCTTGTCGAAGAGATCATTCTTCTTAGTCATTTTCTTATTAAAAATGGCATTGGCCTACTTTTCCATTTATTGGGTCTGATTAATGAGTGAAGTACTTCCTTGATTATTGATTGCTAAGTTTCTTCTTTTTGCTTTTTTTTGTCCTAAATTTACTGCTTTTTGATGGTATCAGCATATCCTCCACGCTACATCAATCCTAAGTTGCTGGTCTTGCTTGATTACTCATACCAGCTGAAGTTATTATTTTGTGTATTATTATTTGCGCTATTCAAGGCCCTTAGTTCCACACACACTGACCAAGCTAAAGCCGTTAACTATTTGATATATTGACCTGACAGCTGGGGATATTTCTGATAGATCTGCAGAATTTAATTGGCTGTTTACCGAGTGAGCACGATAGTCCGCATATATATGAACATGGCAATGCAGACAGCATCAACAAATTCATACTGGTGCTTCATTTTGGAGGTGGGTGATTCGAAAGCATCAAGAAAAATGGAATCCCAAATCGTTAGGGAGTTGATCAATCCAAATTCTCTCGTATGAAGGCATCGGATCCAGCGAAGCAAAAATGTTTTGGTGATAACATTCTGCAATTTGAGAATTCGGAAGAGTTCAAGGTCAAGGATTTTTAATTTCTGATCCTGGATTTGAACGATTCGCTGGAGAATTGGAGAGTTGTTCTTGGAGTTGGGATTGACTAAACCTTTAACGTCGTTATCCAAATTCTATTTAAACATTTACTTCTGAATCTACATCATTTTTTAGAAAATCGCATAAATATCGGCTTCTGCGTATGCCACGCTGTTCAGGATCAGATATTTTTCTTAAATTCTATCTTAGGAGATTGGTACTAATTCGAGGCTTGAAAATCCTGAGGCACTGCTTCTTGGAAATAGACAAAAACAATAGAGGCAAGTAACTCATGAATACCTTGTTGATAAGATACATCAGAGTTGACTTTGGCCCATATAAACAGGACATTTGTGAGGAGTTTTAGAATGTTTGAGTCTTTAAAAAAATCCATTTCTTGATAGGTACGATCCACATCTTTTTTTATCTACTCAAGCAAGAAGCTATCTGAATCCTAAATGAGCAATAAGGTACACCTTTCTTCTTTTCTGTCGTCTTCACCATCATGGCTTTCATCAATGGATTTTTAGTTACTGCTGGAGATGAATCCTTAAGAGGTGCTCCCTTCACTCCGGTCCTCACCTCTTCTTTCAATACAGACCATCTTTTTCGACTGGTCTACAAGCTTTGCTTCTTTTGCTCCCAGTTGCTATTAATTGGAATTACTTCCAGCAGCATCCTCCAGATGTTAAATCTTGGGAACTCGTTGGTGTTTGACTCTCGAATGCAAGCGAAAAGCTATTGTTTATATTCCGATGAGTGCAGCACGTATTTTTAGAAGAATTATAGACTGACCTGCCGTTAAATCAGTGCAAAGACTTTGCTAAATCTATCTTCCATCGCTCAATAAATATTATATAATCATAGTAAATATTAAAATCATTAACAAAATCAATTGTTCATCATTTAATGGCTCAGAAACCATAAAGAGCGAAGCAATTAAGATCATTCAAAACTTCACTCATTAATTGATTGATAAAAATTATGGGTCAATCATTTATCCAGATGATTCTTGATTTTTATGGCAGTTCTCGGCTTTTGATCCAAAAATCGGAGGATCGAGAATTTGTTCATCCTTTTTATTATGATCAGAGAGGATTAGCGTCTATTTGGTTTAGATGAGGGTTTTTCAGGATTGAGGTCGAGATGGAGCGGGCAGCTATGAAAGGAGAGAAGTTTAAGAGGTCTGTATAAGGTTGGAGCTACTTGCTGCGTGGCGGACTTGGAGGATTATAGTCTTGCAGTGAATTTGTCTGGCTCATAGCTGCCGAATAACTAATAAATATAAATCCTAGGTCATAACCACGTTCATTAATTCTTGATAATATGATATTAAATCTGTATTCTGCTGTGTACTTTCACTTTGACTCTCAACTAATTAATAAATAATGATCCCTCTAAATCAGAATAAGATGATAAAATAAAAATTATTCTTAAAGTAAGATAAGCAAAGATCATTTCATTAGTTTATATCAAATGGGTAATTCCGTACTTGCTGAATAATTGTCTATACTGTCATCTTTATTATATCAAGTTAACCATTTTATCGTTTGGTCTTTATCTTTAAATAAAGTTATATTATATTCGTTAAATGGGGCAATAAGATAGTAAACCCTAAATCAATAATGCAGCATCATCTCGAACAAATGCCAACCATTATTAGGCACCATCAATGCCTAGCAATTCACGAACATTCAACTCAAGAGTTGAGTGCGAAGGATTGCTGAGACTGCAAACAACTCCCTTTAAAAATTCAATTGAAATCGATACAGGCAACTAGATATTGTTCCTGTAAAACATCGAAACAACTTTAAAGCAACTTCTATAAAATCGACTCAATACAAATAAACTCTTCACACTAGAAGATATGGAAAGGCTAATAGAAACAACTACGTTTACCCTTGCTAAACTTCAGGAAAAGTAAATCACCTATAAAGATATCAGCCCCTCCAATATTTTTTACGATTAAGGTAACTTCAAACTGCTGCCCAATGAACTTATACAATTAACTACATATCAGCAGCTTCAGGAGAATGGGGAAGCATTTCCATCACCAGAACTTATTATAGCTCTAAGGTGTGGTGAAGAGGATATCATAGATGATGATATTTTATAAAAAAGCAACGTCTTTACCTTGGGAATGGTGCTGTTGGAAGTAGCTACACTTTTGCCAAGCTGCTAATGCTACTAATCAGAAAGCAAAGATATCTTGGACTTTATCATTAGCGAGCGAATTATCATTGTGGAATAGTGCTATGGCGAAATGATAGCGAAAATTATTGCTAACATGCTAGATTATGATTACTCTGAGCGAATGAACATCAGAGATATGTCTATTTGGATCAATAGATAAATGGCTACGAGTAGAAGTATAAAAAGTCACAGTGAAAGTGCATCCCTTCATACTATATTGAGTAGATCTGAAAGAACAGTCGACATTAAATCTATATCAGACCGGGGGAATTCAAAAGTAAGGCAAGTTAAAAATAACAGCGTATATTTGGGGGGTTGCTCTGGTAATGATCGAGGGAGGGAGGAGAAGGACAACCCTTATATTGAAGGACAAGATAACAATTCATATTATGCTCATAAAATAAGTAATAAATCTCATCTTGCGATAAAGAAGGATAACCCTGCCTCATAATATGTTTACAAGTTCGATTCTGATAGCATAGACCACTAAGACAAATTTAATTTTGAATATAACAAATGTCTTAGATTAAAATAGTCAACCAACAAAAGCAATCAGTCTCATCCTTATCAATTTTCTGCAGATTACAGGCTAGATGTGGGCAATAGAAAGTATTTCGATAGAGCCTCATTTGATCGAGAATCAATTACTAAAAAGAGCACTATCCTAGCAAGATAATATATCAACGATTCATCAGAGGAAACATCAGAATGTTAAGGTAACAGGATTCCGCTGAAGGAAATAGGCAACCAGCATGCAAATGAATCAAATTTTATAAAATAAAAGTCATTGCCAATGGGAATAGACATCAAAAAGCCTCGGGAAAATGGATCACTAAATCGCATAAAATAAGAGATTATAAAATCGCGTAAGCTGATTGAGGAGCTTAAGAGAAGTGAGGGGCAGACTTAATGATATGTAATGATTTAAATGCGAATTAAATGGGCAACTCAGTTATTCTTATTCATTAAATTATGTTATTTGGAAAACTGCTGTAGGGGGCAAACGACGTTGAAGAAAACGATCTCACTGAGATGGAGCAGGAACTAAGGATGGGAATTGAAAGGAGCAAGGCCATCATAGCTGCTTGCAAGATGGGAGCTTAGGAGGATGCTGGCTTTACCATCAATGCCGCCGGAGTAAGCCTACCTTTAGTTAGTAACTGGTCTACCCTGATTTTAAGGCTGATGTCAATTATAATGAGTAGTTCTGGAAGACCTACCTTAAAAATGAGGTCAGCTTTTCGCTCATCAAAGACATGTCCGATACCACTACTCAGTTACAACAAGAAATTTAGAAACTATAAGTACTATTCATACTACTTAGGGTCTCCAGGAACAATATTTTAAGCTTTACAAACTCAAAAATAGAAAGAAAAATAGGAGATTAGCTGTTTAAATTGAAAAGAACTTCACTTGCCCCTACGAGCGTTGCTATAAAGTTTATGGATCAGATGTCTCCCTTAACTTGCATATCAAACTCAAGCATAATGGAGGCAATAAGACGGATCGCGAAAAACTTGCCGTATTTTCATGATAATGCAGGACTAAATCTGTATTGCTGAGCAAAGAGGCTAAGAACCACCTGAGATGCGTTTAAACCTCCCACCAGGCTATCTCTAAGTCCTTATAATTATATTCAGTAATATCGTAAGTCCTTCGCGGAAAAGCAGTAGGAGGTAAACAGGTAAAGAACTGGGTGACCCTAATATCTTTATTCAATAATTATACAATTAAAAGGTTAAAGTTGTGCCATCACTCATCAAATCCCTCGTATTGCTTTAGAGATTCAATGAAGTCTAAGTAGTTGAACTCAATGTTTTCATAGGCGAAGCATTTGCACAGTAATTTAAACTGTGAGTCGCTCAAGGGAATTTTATTGTTGTCCAGAATCGAACGCATGCGAGTGAATGAGACTCTTCCAATCTTAGCGATGTCCTTGTCCTGGAAGAAAGGTTTTAACAAAATTCGATGCTTTCTGGTGACTTCGCCCAATCGCTTCATTAGCGAATCAATGGTCTCTTCCTCTTTTTTTGTATAAGTAACCGTGTAGTCGAAGTCCTGTGGACGAACAGTGGGTTATTTTTCTCGATCCTAGATAGGAATTAAAATACGGGTAGGTTGAAGACAATGTCCAAATCATCACAAAATCTAGCATATCCAACCATCGTGTTGTCCTCTTTATCTCCATAATATTCTTAAATCTTTGAAAAGATCCTCTCATCGATGTTAACTCTAAATTATGGCATTGCTACTTCATCGTTTGGAAAATAACGCTGCGGAATTTATTCTTCTTCACAGTTCCTTTGCGCAGAGGGTCGAAATCCTGAAAATATTATCGGTAGCGTAAACGATTGAGCTTGGTAGTTTTTCGCAGATCGTAGAGAATATCTTCGATATTTTACGGGATAGCTTTTCTTTAGCCAGTACCTCTTTTGACCTCATCCTTTACAACTGTCATATATGAGAAATCAAAGGGTTTGGTGTCTTTCAGAAATTAGAGGTAGCAAACTTCGCTTTCATCCTCATCATCTGAAGCGTATAACTTGCAAATAGCCTTCGTTTCCTCTTCAGATAGATTAAAACCCACTGTAGCTAGCACTTGGCGGAATTGCTTGGCAGAAACTTTAAATCGACTAAGTTTATCCCAATTTTAGAAGAGCTGCTTAGTATCAAGTCGATTTATTAGCTGATACTCTCGGAAAGAATCCTTGATTTTATTGGCAAGAGCCAGCTATCCTGCGTTAATACCGACTCTGCCATAGCCAATTGATGTAGTAAGACCTTATAACTTTGTATTTGGGGCTATTTTTTATAATTACTTAGCTCCAAAGACCTCATCAAGGCTATCGCAAAGGTCTTTCCAATTGACATAATTAGCCTTTCCGGGACAGGCAAATCCTTAACAAATTGCTTTAAATTCTGTTTCAGAGAGCGGCAATTTAGCCATATTGAGTGTTAGTCGCAGTTGATCTTTTGATATGTTACCATGTCTCAGTTTATCAAAATCTCGCATAAATTCAGCGACTCTTATCCTCTTCTCTTTTATTACCCTGCGCAGGCGAGAAAGTAAGTCATCTAAGTCATTAGGAGCCTGATGTCTGATGGTTGCATTAGTCTATCTCGGCTTATATGAATAGTTTTGGAAAGTATCTGTATGAGTTTTGGAAAGAGCTTGGCCAACTTCATTGTACCGATCCACATCTCTGATGAACTCATAGTAGTTGACATCAGCTAGATTTCCTCTATCCATATATTTCTTTAAGACTAGGTTCAGTAATTTTTAAGTGGGAGGGATCAGTTAGAACTGCTTTAAGATTCTACAGAATTGATTTTTTGTAACATATCCAATTTTTGTGATATCAAAATCTTCAAACTGAGGTTTTAAATGTAGTCTCTTGGTCGCAATTGCGTCCCTGAATCCTTGAAGGACTTCGGAAAGGGAGGTTTCTTCGCTTGGAGTAAAACTAAGAGCTGAATGTTTGATCGGCTCAAAGACAGAGGGCTCTATTTGTCCAACTCTGCACAGCGGATCTTTTTCCAATTCTTTAATAGTAAATGTCTTGTCAATATCTTCGCAAAAATCCATCCATTTCACTCTCTCTTCCCTATCCTCCTCTGGCTCCACAGCATATACCTTCAGCAACTATTTGAACTCAGCATCGGTAATGTTGAGATTAAAGGAACTGAGAATTCTCTTGAATTGAAAACCCGTAACTATATTTTTCCTCAAGCCATCGAAGTCTAAAAAGAACTAACGGATTCTCAGTCTTTTCAAAGCAACAATAGCTTGAATCTTCTTTAGAATCTACTCGACTGGTTTTGCTCGATCTGGCAATTTTTTATGAACGTAGAATTCTTGAGTCAGCGAGTCCTGATGTAGATCCAGTGCAATATTTTTGTTAGGATCAAGTAGCTGCGGATTGGGCACTATACCTTTCACAGCCAATGCCTCGATAGCGTTGACGTCTTCAATCTACTTAATAAAGTCTTGATAGCAAATCTATTTAGGATTGCTGCTTCGGGCATATCTTTTGCACAATAAATCAGCGAGCTCTTCGTTACGGACGAGCCCAAGATTATCAAGTACTCGAATAAATTGCTCGCGAGTTACCAGATTACTGTTTGTGCGATCATAGTCTTGCAGTGGAGGTTTTATGAAGATGCGCTTACTGGTTACTGCCCAACGAATGTAGTCGAGTACCTGTTGAACTCTAGCTGCCGCATCTCCGACTCCTCCATTGTCCCTTAACTGACTCAGGTTAGTTTTGGCAAGCTCAGTGTTGCCAAACTGTTCATCAATAACATTGACAAACTCTGAGTATTTGACTAAATCTCCTGGTTCCAATCTGTACTTGTCAACCAAAGATTTAATTTAATCAGCGTTGAGATGAAGATTGAGGAAGCTCAAGGCTGAGGCTAAACCTGAAATGAACTTATCTTCAATGCAATACCCTTTTCTAAGTTTATCATAATCTTCAAAGAATGTTTTAATTCTGATCTGCTTCTTCCAGACTTAGGCGCGGATCCGAGCCTCGACACTTTCGACTGAGGTGGAGCGATAGACACTATTGACTGTATAAGATTTAATTTACGAGACTGTGTGGCTGCCTGTTTAAAGATGGAAGTCATAAGTTATATTTTGCTATTATATAATGAAACTTCTAACAAGCAGATAAGTCAATACCCAAGCGATAATTGATAAAATGGCGACAATTAAATGGTTTACTTTAATTGATAATTAAGGGTCCTCTTTATTGTGATGTTTGGCACCAGATGCAAAAAGTAAATATAAATTTATTATTTTTCCGTTTCAGCGATATTGATGAATCCAATTCACTAAATCTTAGTACATAATTGTTTGAATTTATAAATATGTACGATGATACCATATTTTAAATTGTCAGATTCTAAACATAAATCAAGTCCTGTATATGTCAAGAAACATTAAATAATCTTCATCTTCCCAGCAGGTCATGTGTATCAATGATGACTACTATGAAGTCGAACAAATTCTTAATCGGGTATGCATTTTATTTATTTAGAGACCAAGCCCCAATGGAATGCTTTATCTTATAAAGTGGGTCAATTATCCTGATCCCAAAGATTATACATGGGAACCATTATAGAACTTAACTGATGTCAAGGCGATGGTCGAATAATTCGAACAAAGATTTTAGATAAAAGAGAGAGAAAAGACGATTCAGCCTTCAGTTCAAAAACCAATTCAGACTCGAAGAGCAAAAAGAGATGAAGATTCCTAATAATAGCAATAAAACTAAGAGCCTGAGCATGACAACTTCAAAATAATTCATAAGCGTGGTCGTAAGAAAGGCGGTAAAAACAAGCAAAAAATAGTGAATAACAGTAAAAATAAAAAAGTAAAATAATTATCTTCTGAATCATAATAATAATAGTAATAGTCTGACTAATAGAAGCTGAATAAGGAAAGAGAAAAATAAATGGTAGTTCGTACTTTCCAGCCAAGTCTATAATAATTTGTCTCGAGGAAGAAGACAGATAAAAAAAAATAGATTCACCCCAAGAATAAAAAATAGATTTTTTATGAGGAAGATAAGTTCAAACTGGGAAGGATTTGCAGCCATTTTGAAGAGGACAGGGAATTGAAATTTAATATTAATCTATTGAATAAGAAAGACCAAACATGCGCCGTGATCACTTTGAGCTGGAATGATCTAATCGACAAATATGAATAGAAGTTGCACGCCTACCTTTAGGACTATACCCTCGCATGCGCCCGTTTGGAACTAACCAAGGAAAAAAAGGAAATGAAGGAATTTCAGAGTTATTGGAGATCTCTTGCTTGATATGTCAATAATTGATGTTTTTATTGGGCCCATTATTATTCTTGATCATAGCATGCATTTTATTAAATTCAATGCTTTCAAACTGTTAGTATAATTGTTTCGTATTTAAATTCAATGTCTAAAAAGAAAATTGACTGGATTAGCACTCTCAAAAGATATGTTGACTCCAAACCGCAAAGAACTCCGCAAGAAATAGATGACTAGACAGACAAACTCTTTCTCAATTACATCGAAGAAGCCAAGAAAAGATAGTAAGAATCTGATCCAAGCTTTAAAAAAGTCCCTAAATTTTTCCAGAAATCTCAGCAAGCTGAAAATCCCATCAGCGCAAAGGTTAGGCAATAGGCTCGAAATCGTTTTTTAAAACATAAGACTTCTGAAGTATTGGATAAATAAGGTATGAATGATAATATTTAGATCTCGAACAACTGCATCAACTTTTGAGATAGAACTTTTCCCCTCCTCATGACAATAAGGAACGTCTTAATTACAATTCTTTCTTGACAGTGGCATCCAAGTTACCTTTGAAGTTTAGACATTTTTTTAGTGCTTCTACTTTCCTTAAATTTGATCGAGATGAGTATGGACGCATCGACATGCAATCTTTTTTCCACTCAATCGTGCGAAAAAATAACCTATTTCAAACTCGTATTCATATCAGTTTATACGATACTGCGGGTAATGGGTACCTTACTTAAATCAATCTCAACGAATATATTTCAGAGCTCATTCCTACCTTTGTGCATCTCAAGGGCATGGAAGAAAATTTCAAGGAAAAATATATCTTGGCAGCCATCAGGAAGTTTTTCTTTTTTTTAGATCCCAAACGGACTGGGAGAATTTATATCAAAGACATGCTCACCTCAACAATACTGGCAGAACTCTACGAACTTAGACAGGAAAGATACTCTTAATAAGATCTGAGCCAAAATTGGTTTTCGATTCAATACTCAACTGCTCTCAATAACCGATTTAACAAATATGATACTGACAAAAATGGCTATCTTAAAAAAGAAGATCTCTCTAAATTTTCAAAAGGTCTCTCAACTATCGTAATTGACCGTATTTTTGAATAGTACCCCACAGTGAATGGAGAGATGGATTACAAAGGATTTTTATAATTTGTTTTGGCTATGTAAAATAAAAAAGCCCCTGAAGCTATTCAATATTTTTGGAGAGTTTTGGACACTTACCACAAAGGGGCTATTGACTCCTTCATCATCAATATGTTCTTTAGATCCATAATTCAAAAGCTTTAAGCTTTAGAAAAATGTGGATTTAATGTCTAAGATATTAAGGATGAAATATTCGATATGGCCAAGCCACAACTTCCCATGGCCATTACTCTCAACGATTTGATCAAATGCGGACAGGGAGATATCATAGTGTCAATGCTTATTGACGCAAAGGCATTCTTCGACTATGACCAGCGTGAAAACGGGCAAACTCTTGACGTATATGACGATTTTTGACTTGAATGATTCTGCTAAATTATAAGTAATTTTTCATCTTTTGGCAATTTGGATATTGTAATAGCGGACATTCGTTAAGGATAAGCAAAGATCATTGTTATTATATTTTCAAGCTGCTGATGATAATTTAGATTCCTCCACTTGAAGAATTTTGATTTTCTTATTTTTTCAAGTTATCAGATGGTTGAATCAAGCGATATGAGCATTGACCCTTTGTACGTTACTTGAGATCGTAGTTGTCGCAAATAGAGGCCATCAGAGTCGGATTCGACTCCTCCGGGCAGGCTTTATAATTTCTGGTGAGGGTCTTGGCAGTGGAGTACTTGATGCCTAATCTATTAGCAATCTAAATGATGCAAGCATAACCTAGATGAGGTTACCATTCTAGTGGATGACTTTTTTGAAGAAAATGAGTTTAGTCTTGAGGGGTATCTTATTATATCTGTTTCTCTTCCTTCTGATTTTTTTAATTTTTTATCTACCTGTTTCATTGCGATCGTCCATCTATTCAATCTGTCCAAATAAAGCTATATATTACAAATATAAAACTTTACAATTATTTTCACTCTAGCTTCTTTATTTATTTATTTCCGCTAAAATGATAATTAACATTTTAAACATAGTAATGCTGTAAGAAAAAAATACAGTTAATAATTTCGAAATAACTCGCAATTAGAGATAAAATAGCAACAATCGACTCATTGGTTACTTATAAAACTCAAGCTTCCTCGCCCAGCAAGAAGAGCTTGCACTTTTCATTAAAAATCTTCCCATAATTCGCATTGAATAAGTCAAATCCATTAACAAACTTATCGATATTTTGATCCGTCAGAATTAAATTCTAGGAAATAAATGTCAGCAGAACATACTCACTGTTAAGGAAATGTATGGGAAACATGAGGATTTGCTGAGGACTAATCGGCAATTGCAGAGTGAAATGCAGGAAGTTAATAAGCATCTAGAGTACAATAATATAAATCAAAAACAATTTGACTAATGCTAGGAAAGATTAAATAAAACCAGACAATAGATAAAGGAGAGAGAAGAGAAGATAGACAGGGTGTAAAAATAGTTATAATAAACAAAGCTTCAAAACCAGTATTATCACGACTCCTTGCAGCAGCTAGTTTAAATTTTTAAACTCATTACCGAGAGAAATGTTAAAAGAAGCAGCGAAAAGATCAAAGAAATGACCAACAAATCAAATAGTAAAAATACACTCAGTTGGATTGACTGGTCAGAATTAGAAAGGTTTATGAAGGAGGAGAAGAAGAAGCTGAAGTATTATCCCAAAATTAGATAAACTATTTAGTTATTTTGTAATAGGTTCATCAAAATTTCAGAGTATGTCCCTGCCAATATGATCAAGTAAGAATGCAATAGATAAATGGCCAACTTGCTTGAACTTATTGACGATCTTCTCATGCTAAAAAAGAAAAATAATTTGATGAGCTCACAGAGTCGAGGGTCAGATTTTAGTGTGGCAACTGAAGGCAATTTCTTTTAGGGATTGCTGAATAAAATGATGAAATAGCATGAAACTAACTCAGCGACAAAAACCTAGATAACGAACTAACTACTGTAAGTAAAAAAAGAGCTGAGTTAATCTAAAAAATATTATGAACAGTATTTGATAAAAACAAAATTATAATTCGAGGAGAAAATACGAAGAATAGAAGAATAGCTGATATAAAAAAGTCACCTGTTATAATTTTACGAGAACGAGAAAGAGAAGATAACCAAAGATCAGTTGGAGATGAAGAGTAAATTGGTGGAGTTATAAGAAGCTTTCAAAGCTGAAAAATATCTTCGCCAGCAGAAGGATTAAGAATTGATTGTAATTTAATCCAAGATGCAATCTTTAAAGTCTCAAGCCGCTGCCAAAGAGAACTAAATTCGGTAACAGTGGGAAGAAAATATCAAAACGTATTAATATAAGCTCAAACAAAAGCAAGAATTGATGGAATAAGAGCAACAACAAAGAAAAAATATTAAATCATAGTTGGAGGATAAAATTGCCTAATTAAAAACTATAAACTCTGAATTGGAAGAGAATCAAAGAAAGTTGAACAGTTCACTTAAGGAACTCACCGCTGAAAAATAAAATTTGAAGCAATATTCAGGTAGCTCACTAGCCAAACTTGAGTAAGAGCGTAATAATCTATAAAAATTGTTAAATTCTAAGAGTTTACAATATGAATAGCTTTCCCGTCGATTAGAGAGATAATCTTTGGAAGTCAAAAAGCTAAAGGATTAAATTTCATAGAACGAATGCGAAAAAAGTCTACAAGCCGCCTATATAAAATAGTTGCAAAATAAAAACGCAGAACTTCAAAATCGCATTCAAGCAGCCACAACAAAGAAAGCAGAGGACAAAACAGTCAAGAAGGAGTTAACAACAATAAAGCAAACGATGGTCTAGTAGAAAAAATACACACGCGAGATGTAATAAAATTATCAAAATCAGAGATAGGAAAACCAGAGATTAAAATCAGTTATCAAGTCAATGAAGAAAGAATTGGAAGAAGTTTATTTGCAGTTCAACCAGCTAAAAATGATAGAAAATGATAGATAAAAGCTATTAATAGAAATTTAAAAATCGGACCGCATGAAAGAAGAGTTCTATCGATAGTACGAAGCAATGAAGCTGAGCCACATTAAGCTTGATCAATAAAATAAAGGATTGATTCTAGAGGTTAAGCACTATCGAAATGCTCTCTCCAGAATTGAAGCCCTCAAGTGATTATTTTCATTTATTGAATAAGAAATTCGAATTTGATTAATCTGGATATTCTTGATTGGTGGTGATTTTAAAAACGGCAATGATTTTCCAGATTAAATAATTTTATTGTTGAGATTAGCATGAGTAAATTAGAATGTGTTGGGTGCCTCAACGCACAGAAGGAAGAAGTTAGCAACTACATCACTGAATGCAAAGAAACCCCTACCCGCGGCAAAAACAGTAAAGTAGCCGAATAAAATGGAAAAAAGTTTGAAAAAAATTCATCAAAAGTTACTTTCAACTTAAAGGAGGATGAATCAAATAATTAAAATCAGAGCTCCACATTTTTTCATTGCGACTGTTGCGACAGTGTGTATTGTCTGAGGTGCTGTCTAAAACACATGGATAAAGGAAACTTCTAAAATGAAAATAAGCCCTTATAATTTGAACAGGGCAGCAATAATCAGCAATAAGTGATGTCTAAAGCTGAAGAAAGTAAAGCAAAACAATCTATGCAAGTACAAATAATATGTAAATAATGTGAAGATGAATCTTCTATTAAATATTGTGAAAATTGCGAGCAGTATCTCTGTGAGAAGTGCAGTTTTAAGATTCATAACAAGGGTAAGAGAGCGAAGCACACTCTCGAATAAAATATATCTAAAGCTTTGGTAGTCAAAAATATAGTTCTTTTCACAAAGGACATCATCAATTATCTCAAAGATCTATTTAATAGTCCCTTCAAAAAATTAGAAGATTTGATGATGGATTTTGTCAGCGAGTAACTCAAACTAAATGATGAGTTTTACCTATTTTTGATCGAAGATTGTCTTTCGAGTTAATTGGAGGATACGGAAGGCGATAAGTATAAAATTCAAACATACGATCCCTAAAATATCAAATTAACAGATTTGCAAGATTTTTGCAATCGCTATCCTTTCCTGTCAGCAGCAAAATGTATTATAACATCCCCTTAAACTACCTATCATCAAAATTTAGTTGATTAAACATAGAAGTAAGAAAATACAACTTTCACTATTGATGTATGCTTCGAATATAAGAAAAAGGCACAACTAAATAAACATGAGCGAGTTAATTCAGAAAAAATGTCCCTAAAGCACAATAAGAATTTTTCTAACTTTTCTAATGTTTCCGCCATTTCAAAGGTTGAAAACCAATCTGTTTTGTCTAATTAACCTTCTGACCTTTTCGAGTGCACTTAGCAAAGTGTCACTTTAAACCAAAGTTCAAGTATACTTATGATGGGAGCCCTATCAGACTGGGACAAATAATAGAAGTAAGAGAAAAAAATATAAATAAAATAAGCTGATAAATCAAATGCTTTGGGGCATCATAGAATATATAGCATTAGGGAAGAAAACTCTCATAATTCAGCCACCAACTTATCTTCATCCACCGAAAATTCAATTAGAAAAAGAAATAAGAAATGGCCCATTCCTTACTTTCAGCCCTTTAGAGTTTCAAAACATGAAAGAGGCACGAAGTATGATGCTGAACTGTATCTCAGAGAGTTAGCTGAAAAGGGAATTCTTATGATCAGGCGGGAAAAGGCACAGGAAAATATTATCGATCCTGAAATAAGCCGAAACTTTGTCCGAAACATTGGAGAAAAATAGATCGAATATGTAGCCTACATCATCGATTTTCTGAGTGTTTAATGTCTGACTTGGGTCATATAAAGTATTAAATAAGATAAAATGACTCCCAACTAAAAGTTAATCCAATCTCGTCTGAAATAGTCCTTCGACTTGAAAGTTAATATGAAGCTCTGGGATTCAATTATTAAATACTTAACCTCACCCCAATACGAGCAGGATTATTTCTAGAACACTAAAATTCGTTATGTCCCCAAAATAAGTGTCATAAAATATGGCTAAGAGTACCTCCTCTAGTTTTAAGAAAGGAAGTGGGAGTACGAGGATCAGGAACTTCTTGATTAATAATAAGAGGAATGGCAGCAGTTCAAAAAATTAATCTCAGATTATTTCAATGGAAAGACTCAGATTACAGGAGGGAGGTATGGTTGCGTGCAGTACGTTAAATTAAATGGACCTAAGCCCCTCAGAAAATGTTCTTTAGGTAAGATAAGCATGTATGTGCAGTAGGCCATAAATAAGGGAATTATTCGATATCATAAAACGTTGTTGGTGTCGAACAGCGAAAATAACACTTCAATGTGTAGCAATCTCAATGCTGGAATTGATAACTTACAGCAGCTGGCTCAACTTCAAAAGGATATCAAAATTATGTCGATTCAAGCTGCTCTTATTGATATGTTTTTATAAGTTCCTCCTAATACTCCGATTTCCCTTGCCCAAATCCCTCTCAACCTGAAGAAAGGAATTATCTTCGACTATAATTTAGTGGAACTTGGATTTCCTAAACTTAAAAACATTTTAAATACGCTGACAGATAAACTCATACTCTAAACGACGAAAACCCACATAACCTACGAAATC